>Ga0222674_1000037_pt1 | contig 101943 bp, 97 predicted proteins | sample AntAcemetagen866_FD_179804 | JGI IMG/M metagenome (GOLD analysis project Ga0222674, IMG submission 179804) | Saline water microbial communities from Ace Lake, Antarctica - #866 | ecosystem: Environmental > Aquatic > Non-marine Saline and Alkaline > Saline | place: Antarctica: Ace Lake...
CTAGGAAGTGCGTGTTTATTCCGACTTCAGTGATTCCGACTTCTAAAAGTTTGTGTAGAGCGTAGTAAATAGAAGGAACGTTAAGCACGGGGATCTCGGCTTTAGGTCTGTTATTAGTGAGCGGCTGCAGCCTGGTACCAAATCCTGCCGCAAGACAAATGCCTTTTAGGCTTCTTTGTTGTTTCATATGGGTAAAGATTTCTTCATAAGAGCGGGTAGCTCTTCAGCTAAAAACGGCCAGCGGGCGTCGGCAACGAACTTTGGTGTTAGAGTGCTTAGTGCTGGCGAAACATAACGTAAGTAGTCACCTCTCATTTTTGTTTTGGTCAGAAATCCGTAAGTACCGATCGCTTTGAATTGTCGTTGCAAGATTACAGCTTTTATTTCATCTTCAAGATACTTGGCGTCAACGATTGTAGCCAAAGAGTTAACACCATCAGTCAATAGCTCTTCTCTAAAATCTAAACTAAACGGTAGATAATTATCAAATACTAAGGACACAAGGTCATAGCTAGCAGCCCCAAGCCGGGCATCTTGAAAATCTATGAGAGCGAGGTCGGTATTTCTGCACATAATATTTCGACTGTGAAAATCTCTATGAACAAAATATTTAGATCGACTTGCTAAGAAAGAAGAGATCTGAGTAACTTCGTCTTCAAACTGCTGGGTTTGTTTGGGAGAAAAAGAAATGTTTAAGACCTGTTCAAGATATTGTTTTTTGAAGAAGTTAAGCTCCCAAGAATACTTTTCTTGGTCAAAGGATCTCTGAGTCCACACCTGCTCAGAGTCGGGAATGATCTGCAGCATATCGACGATTAAGTTAAAACATTTTTTGTAGAGCGACTTTATGGTCTTCAGATCTTTACTCTCTGAGAGCGTCATCACCTTAGACTCAAGCATGATGTCGCCGTAGTCTTCGATGATTAAAGCTGCGTAGTCCGCAATGACTTTAACGGGTCTAGGAACCGGGACATTCTTACTGTGAAGTAAGGTAGAAATTTTGATCCAATCGTAGCCGTCATCTTGGAGAGTTTTAGCATCTGATTGAGAAAGTTGCATGAGAACCAGCGTCTCATTTAGCTCGTCACTACTGAGTCGGTAGTAACATCGGTCGGATCCGTCACCCGCTAACCATTCGACCGAAATATCGCTTAGGTTTAAAACCTCACACAAGATTTCCTTAGGTGGTGGAGAAAGTATATCGGAGCGACTTTTAGCACTTAGATTGGATTTCTGTTGATTTTGAGTCATGAGATCTAAGCAGCTTTCATCAAAAATAGATTGGTTAGACAATAATGAATTCGACACTTGGCCCTACTTTTAAAATTGTAGACTCTTGGTTGCTTTGGTGAAGCTCACCGTCCAAGCTGTAAGTGTAACTGGAAACTGAATTAATCGTCAATGTCTCGCAGCAATCAGAGATCTTATCACGGTAGTTTCCGGTTTTGTTCTGTAAAAGTAGCCAGGGTAGTCGAAGAAGTACTTTGGCGGGGTCGACGAAGATATCGAAGTATTGCATTTTGTTTTTATCTTTGAGTGCGTCAGGGAAAAGTTTGAATCCAAACGGCATTCGCTCTATCGTAGCTGCCATGACCGTACAGCTTATGCTGGACCGGGGTTTTGCGGCATCGGGTTTTATCAAGAGCCTCTGGTTTGTTAGCAGGCGCTTAAAAAGCTTACCTTTAAATAGTGTCGAAAATACCAGCTTTATAACTAACCAGCAGACTCCAAATTTACCGGTTTTGTTTTTATAAAACTCTTCTAGGAAATTACAGGAAACACCATCCGCGAATAAAAAACCAAAATGACCTCCAACTTCCAGGGTAGAGAGAGTCTTGGTCTCAAGTGGTTCATCGCTACTATATGCTTCACATAATCGGAATAGTATTTTTGGGGATGTTCCGCGGATTTTAAGGTTTGAGGCTAAAACGTTTATAGTTCCCCCACGAAGCAAGGCCACTTTAGGTAGGGGCTGGTCTCCGTAGGCCTTAATAAAGGCGGTTAGGGTCCGTGATATCGTGCCGTCACCCCCGTTAACCGCCAAAATATCGATGTGACTATCTCGGAATCGTTCGGCGACTTTCTGCAAATCCTCAAGAGATTGAGTGACTTCCAGGCGCCCATGCTCTCCGAGGATATAGCCTAGAAGCTTTGGTGTTTCCGGGTTTCGTTTATTTAACTTCGAGTGCGGATTTGTTATGATCCCTATCCCTGACACAGTATAAGTTCCCCTGTGGTTTTAATGAATGAAAGGTGCCGTGAGTAAACTCCCAACAACACGACCGACTAGCTCCTCGATTGAGCGCCTAACCCCATTGCAGCTATATATGAGGGAGGTCGCGCGCTATCCTCTTCTGTCTCCGGAAGAGGAATATGAATTAGCCGTAAAACGAGTCGAAAAAGACGATGTCAATGCTGCTCATCGTATGGTCACTTCAAATCTTCGTCTAGTGGTCAAAATAGCGAATGATTTCCGACAAGCCCAGTCAAATCTTTTAGATTTGATCCAAGAGGGTAACGCAGGGCTTATGCAGGCGGTCAAACGCTTCAATCCCTATCGTGGCGTGAAGCTGTCTAGCTACGCAGGCTGGTGGATTAGGGCTTATATTCTTAAATATATTATGGAAAATAAGAGCCAGGTAAAAATCGGCACTACGGCTGCTCAAAGAAAGCTGTTCTTTCAACTTCACAAAGAAACTCAAAAACTCCTAGCAGAGTACGACCGGGCAGATACCAAGATGATTGCCGCAAATTTAGATGTCAGAGAAAAAGATGTGATTGAGATGCAAAAACGCCTCGGACAACCCGATGTTTCTCTCGATGCCCCCGTTGGCAGCGGTGGTTTTGATTCTAATGAAACTACTAGAGGCTCCCTTATAGCCGGAAATGATGAGCGGGCTGATGATATGCTCGCAGCAGAACAGGTAAAGCAATTATTTCGTGAGCATCTAGATGAATTTAAACAAACTTTGAAAGGCCGAGATAAAGAAATTTTCGAACTCCGACTTATGAGTGAAACACCTTTGACCCTTCAGGAATTAGGTAACAAGTACGGCGTGAGCCGTGAGCGATCCCGGCAACTAGAAGCTCGTATTCTTAAAAACCTTAAAGCCTTTGTCCTCGACAAAGGTGTGATCGATATTTCGAGCGAGTAACTCTGTGCAGGGTAGTCTCACCTTTGGCAGCCTTCTAAGAAAAACATCTCCTACAGGCAAATTATACTGTCGCTTTGATTCAGAACTAGTTTGTGGTTAATTTTTGTTTCTTATCAGAAACCTCGAGTGGGGTGAGCGTATCGCTATCTGAGTCTAGAAAAATCATTGCAGGAGTACAGAAGGAAAGTGTTACCTACTACTTGACTTGTACCCCTGAAGAGGAGTACAACTAATGAGGCAATGTAAAAGAACTCTTCCCCATAGGGTGTTAGTTGAAAAGTCAGCCGAAAAGGGTTTGAAAAACGCACCACGGCATGTCCAAAATAAATTTTATAAATGGGTCCAGTTGGTAGAGTCGTTAGGCTTATTTTCAGTTCGAAAAGTTCTTGGGTTTCGTGATGAAGGCCTAAAAGGGAAAAGATTGGGTCAAAGATCGATTCGCTATTTGGTCTATTCGATCTTGGCGGGCTATTTACTGTGTAAACTCTGTAGGAAAAATTTCTTTGATTGCAGTGGAGGAAATATCAAAGCATGAATACTAACAACCAGAAAACCAAAACTTATGAAAATGCTGCGAGGGTATTTAAGCGATTGAAGATAGCTCCTAGTTTAGGGGAGCTCATACGTTCGCTTAGGGAGTGCGATGAAATTTCTCAAGTCATTCTAGCTGAGAAGTTAAAAGTATCTCGGCAGTTTTTATCTGATGTTGAGCATGGTCGTAAGGTTGTTGGAGTCGAATTTGCAAAAAAACTTTCGAAAGCTCTCGGGTACCCCATAGAAACCTTTCTTCAGCCTATTATTAATGCTCAGTTAAAACGAGCCGGGATTAAATGCCAAGTAGAAGTCGTTTCGAAGGCTTCTTAAGACCTTATCTTTGTCTAAGAATGTCGGAAGCCGGTATTTAATATTTGCTTACTGAATATCGTTTAGCCGCCTCAATAGACAACCCCATGCAATTTCAGTCAAATCTCCTCAGCTCCATTGTCATATTATGCATCACAGTTGGCACTGGAGCCAAATTAGGAGATTCAAATGAAACATAAGATAAGTCATACATTGTTAACCTTTCTAGCAGCGCTAATCGCTGCGGGGTGCGGACCCATACTAGGAGGGTCTAAACAAGAAATTAGATCACAAAGTACAGATATTCCGACGGATCCAGAGGGTCAGCCGCCGGTAACGAATCTAAATAACCTAAAGCCGGTATTTCAAATTAGCCGCCATGAGGAACAGAAAAACAGAATAAGACTTAATCTTTCAGGCGTGATCGATCCGGTTACTGAAAAACCGATTGAATTTACGGCAAACCAAAGTGTTTTTATTACCGAGGATGGCCGCCTTCAGGGGGTCAAAGTTTCCCAGTCTGAAGCGACCAATCAATTACCTTATGACATTGTTTTTCTTGTCGATAACTCAGGATCGATGGGGGAGGAAGCTGATGCTGTTGCCGATGAAATCACCCAGTTCTCTACTTTATTGGCGAATAGTGGATTAGATGTTCGTCTAGGGGTTGTGGGATATGACGGCCATGTTAATGGAGCTATCAAATTGGCATCTACGACAGAAATTTCGGATTATTTAAACAGAAAAGAAAATGGCTATGTCAAAATAGGAACCCAAAGAACCCAAGGGTATTCGGGCTTAGATTCTGAGAACCTTTCAAACGAAGCGACATCCCTCAACCAAGACTCTAAAATTCAATCATCTGATGAAAATGGAGTTGTAGCACTTCGTTACGCCGAAAGCATATTTTCATGGCGTCCACAAGCCCAAAAGATTTTCATCAACTTTACTGATGAGGGGGTTTTAGAGGTCGACAAGACAACTCGACAAGGTCGGTTGGGCTGGCATGGTCACACTGATTATACCGTCGAAAATTTTTGCAAAACTTGGAAGCCAGAAATTGGCATCGTCCACACAGTTTGGAGTGGAGGCACCTTAGGTGACGGGACTTTGGCGCACTTTAATGAAGATCCCTCAGAGTTGTCAAAATGTACAGGTGGAACTCATGTAGTGGTAGATGGCTCGGCATCTGACTTAGACCTAAAAAACATCAACACGACAGTTGCCTTAACGAGTTCAGCGCTTGTTGAATATATATCGGATAGTGATGCAGACGAACATGAGATCACGGTTACTATTAAAAATGGAGATACCTCAGATGGCGTGACTAAAGTAACCGTTTCATATGCGCAGACCTCGGCAGAACCAAACCCAGAAGAAGCAAGTAAAACCACTTCAACAAAAGGAGCATCAAATGAATAAGGTATTTTTTCTATCAATGATCGCAGCAGTATTTTGTACATCGACCCAAGCGGCAGTCGTCAAGCAGGTTAATAAACAAAAGAAACAACTAGTCATCGAATTAACTAGTACGGAAAAACAAATGTTAAGCAAAGGTCAGACTATTACGATTAAACGAGCCAAAAAGACGTATTCTGGCGAGGTTGTTGCTATTAAACGCTCTCGAGCAATTGTTATGACCAGTGACGCTAAAAGATTTAAGAATAAGCAAAAAGTCGTTTTACTCGCCCAGGTTGGGGAAACAGACGAGTTTGGTTATCCAGTTGAAAACGAAGAAGTGGAGAGTTCGTCTTCATTTAGTGAAATGTTAAACTTCACCACCACTCCTCTATCGCCGTCAAAAGACCACCTATTCGCAAGCTTTGAACCTACTACGGCTGTTCAGAGTCTAAGGGGATCTAGTTCCGGTGTTTGGGCTTCTTTGAAACAATCAGAAAGCAAACTCAAGTTTGATAATAGTATGGCTAGTAGTACTTCAAAATTAGAAAGTATGGGAATTGCCGCGCACGGGTTTCATACTCTAAGCAATGGTCTTAGAGTCGGTGGTCGAATTGAAAAAACTGACGGCAAGATTAAGTTTCTCGGTGAATCACTAAATAATAACAAACAAACATTAGGCGTCTTCGTGGCCGCAGCGATCAATGATCAGGTTGGGGTTGGATTAGAGCTGGTGCAGATTACCAGAGAGGTTGGCAAAGCTAGTTCTAGTTTCCAACGAGCCCTTCCTAGTGTTATGGGCGTGGTTGCTGGAAACGAGTTAACTGCAAGTTGGCAACCGCCGTTGAGAGCTGAGGAAAGTAATGGCCTCGTCACGGAGCCAGGATTTTTCAAAGTTGCAGGTCGACACCCCATGTCATCAGAGCTTGAGGTTACTGGTGAAGTTAGGCAGAACTTATTTAAGGGAATAGATAGTGATTTGAAAAACTCTTTTGGCTTAAGTGCTGGTTACTACCTAACCTTAGATTCAAAAATGGTGACGTTTGGTTCACTTGCATATGATCAAACTGCCTATGATGAATCTGGAAGTTTTGTCCACCCAGAAGCTGTTGGCGGCTTAGAACTTAAACTCGGCGGTCAGTATCAGCTAGAGCCACAACATCAGTTAGAAGCGAATGTTGGTGTTAAGCAGGGTTCAGCGTCAGTACAAGGGGCGAAAGCAGAGTTGACTGGAGTCGATTTAGCAGTTGGATACAATTATAGTTTTTAGTAATTATTAATGAGCAGTGAAGGTCCGGGAGCTGTTTGGGTTCTCGGGCTTTTTAGTTGGGATACTGATACGTTCTTGGAGAAAACCCTCTATTTCTAGGGAGATACTAAGGTTGCGTAGTTTTAGTAATATTATTAATCAGGGGTTTTTTGCATATTGCTTGGTCCGTTGCTAAAATAGTATCCACCTATCTCAATTAAATCTTTTAGGAGGATCGCTAGTGATCACACAACGTCTCGCAGTAAGTTTAATAGGAATCTGTTTGCTTGCTTTAGGCTGTAAACAACGGACCGAAGACTCAAATTTGCAAGGCGTGTCTACGCTGGTTATGGAAGCCCATAAGCTGCCGGAAGCATACATCGACTCAGTTAAATCTGAAGTCGCTAAATACCCTAAATTTATCGTCGGAGATGATCAAGACTTGGTGCTTCGTAACTTCGCATTGATTCCTAAGGTCTATCGACAAGAGCTATACAATATGTATGAGAAAAAAGATTTTGAAGGTATCAAAGTTGAAGGAACTCCTTCGTCTTATTCAGGTATTACCTCAGGACAGAAGCCTTATTGGGTCCGAATAAATGGTACTAACCTAAAATCTAATGCCGATCAAGCCTTGCGTGGACGTGTCGCTTACGCGTTATTTGACAAGATCGCCGCCGATGCGGATCTCACAAGAGATCAATTGCAAGGACATATGAGTACCGTTGTGACAGAGGGAAGAAAGTCCTCTAAAGTAAACTCTTTTACTCAGGGTCGCTCAGAAGACTATTTTGCTGAAGTCTTTGACGATTTTTATCACTCAGAGAGATCACGGAAATTCTTACTGGATGAATTGCCTCGAACTTATTCTTTGGCGAGTAAGCTTTTGGTTCAGCCAGATTGGCTTAATATCCACAACCCATAGGGTTTGTTTTAGTCAGATTGTAAAGGCGTCTTCTTGTAAGACGTCTTTTTTGCTTGTGACTCCTAATAACGAACTGTTATATCTGAAAGCTAACCATCACTTAGTGATGCACGCAACTTCGATAACCTCCCGAGAGTCCGCTTCTTTCGACTACTCTCGTCGGCTTCAATAGCTAAGTTGTCACCACCTTGCAACAGCTCTTCCGGAATTTCTTCGATAAACCTCGATACACTACGTTTCTCGTTTTGTCCGGTAAAGCCTCCGCGGCTTCTTGCATAGCTTAAGAATAATCGTGTCTTCGCTCTGGTAAGCGCTACGTAGAATAACCTCCGCTCTTCGTCTACTCCTTGACGGGTCTCAGTGCTATTACGATGGGGGAACAGACCCTCTTCTAAACCACAAACAAACACTGCGGGGAACTCCAAGCCTTTTGCTGAATGGACGGTCATGAGTGAAATGTGGTTGCTGTCTTTTTCTTCCTTCACGCGGTCGTTGAGGCTGAGTTGATCTAGCATTTGATCGACGTTTAGAGTTTCTTCGTCTTCCATGGAATATTCAGCCATAGTCTTTAACCATGCTGGGACGCGGCGTAGCGCGTCGACTTTGCGAGCTGCTTGGCGCTCGTCGTCACTATGAGCTCTGAGGTAAGCTTCGAAGTGAAAGCCTCTGATGATATCAGTCGCAAGTTGCTCGACATCGTCTGGTGACGTTAGGGGTTTGGCTGATAGCTCGCTAATCTTTTTACAGAAACCTAAGGCAGATTTTTTAGCTTGTCCGGGAAGTTGATCGCTGTGTTTTTCAAGTACTTGATAAGCAGAAATTCTATGTTTCTGCTCTAGGGTTTGAATCTTTTCTAAGGTCTTAAGCCCAAAACCGCGTGATGGCGTATTGATGATACGAAGAAATGCTAGCCGATCTTTATGGTCTAGAATGAGCTTGAAGTAGGCTAAGATGTCTTTGACTTCTTTTCGTTCGAAAAAACTTTGGCCACCGTAGATCTTGTAGTTTAGGTTGCAGTTGCGTAGAGCTAACTCTAACGAGCGGCTTTGATTGTTAGCTCGATACAAGATTGCGATGTCTTTGGGCTGAAAGCCTTTTCCTAATAATCCGAGGCAGCGTTCACTGATCCATTTCGATTCAAGCTCTTCGTTTAGATGGGGGGTGAGTGTGATTGGTATGTTGCTGTTTGATTCACTCCAGAGTTTTTTGTCTTTGCGTAGCGTGTTGTTTTTGATCACTGCATTCGCTGCATCTAGGATGATGTTTGTGCATCGATAGTTTTGTTCTAATTTGATCAGGGTGCTACCTTCAAATATTTTTTCAAAACAAAACATGATGTCACTTCTTGCACCTCTCCAGCTATAGATCGATTGGTCGTCATCGCCGACGACACAAACATTTCCATGCTTGGACCCGAGGAGTTCAATTACCCGAAGTTGCGCACTGTTGGTATCTTGAAACTCATCGACTAGTAAGTATTGGAAACGGTTTTGTAATTCACTTAGGATGTCAGGGTTTTGTTCGAGAAGTTTTACGAGGAGGTAAATACAGTCATCAAAATCAATATGGTGATGAACGGCGAGCTGGCGTTGGTAAATGGGGAATACCTGAGCGATGACCCGAGGGCTGATGTCACTTAGGTTTTCGTTTTTACCTTTTTTCTCTATATCGTCGGCGTCCCAGAGTTGGTTTTTGGCATAGCTGATTGCGGCGTGTATTTCATTTGCGTGATAGGCACCAGCCCAGCCATTTTCTTCGAGACTCTTACGCACCAGTTCGATTTGATCAGCGCTAGCGGCAATGCCAAAACGTCGGTACAGGCCAGCTTCTTTGTAGAATTCCCTTAGGATTTTTAGGCAAAAGCTATGAAACGTTCCGACATTGAGTTTACCTTTGGCTTGCGGGCAGAGTACGGACACCCGTTCGGCCATCTCTTTTGCTGCCTTATTGGTGAAGCTTAGTGCGACAATGCGCTCAGGATCGACACCTTTGGCGACCATATGAGCGATACGGTAGGTAATGACTCGGGTTTTTCCGGTTCCTGCACCCGCTAACAGGGTGACGGCTCCGTCTATCTTCTCAACACAGGCTCTTTGTTCTGGATTTAAAGTGTGTAAATCTAACATCAGAGGTATTGATCTAGCACAGTTTTTCATAGAAAATCTAGCGTGGGTTCATAAGGAGGTTAGTATGCCTGGATTGTTTATTTATCTTATCGGCGTCACGGTGTTATTTCAGCGCCTTGGCGAGCTGAAGGTCCATCGTGATAACGTCAGGTTTCTGGAGTTTATCGGTGGTTTAGAAGTGGGTCGTCCGTTGAGCCGCCTGTATATGAGCCTAGATATCGGCGCCGTGGTCCTATTAATAACCGAGGCTGTGGTAATGCCTAAGAGCTTGTTTTTATGGCAAAAAATCACTGGAATCACGATGCTTTTTTTGGGTCTACTGCTTCGAGTTTGGTCTCGAAAGACGATCGGCCGGTATTGGTCGCTGCGTCTTTTTATAGCGCCTCAAATGGAGGTCGTTTCTACCGGTCCTTACCGGTTTTTCCCTCATCCGGAGTATTTTTCTAGATTTATTGAGCTTTTAGGCCTGTCTTTACTGCTTGGTAGCTATTTTTCGTTTCTGCTCTACTCAGTTTGTTTATTTCTTCTCATCCCAAAGCTGCTAAGGGCTGAAACCCAGCAGTTACAGCTACTAGAAGAACATCAAAACGGTTGATAAATTTTGCTGAATCAACGATGTTGGGCGTCGGTATTTGTAACTCTAAAAGTAGAGAAGGTGAATTATGTTAGATTTTGTTTTGATGACTTCAAACGCAATGGCTCAAGAGGGCGCAAAAGCCGCCGCAAAACAACCATCCTTGTTTGATTCTTTATTGTTACCTATGGGTGGCTTTATGATGATTATGTATTTTTTGATTTTAAGGCCGCAATCTAAGAAAGCAAAAGAGCACACCAATATGTTAAAGGAACTTAAGTCTGGCGATGAAGTGATTACCTCTGGCGGTATTGTTGGCCGAATTAAGTCGATTGCTGATAGTTTTGTTACGATTGATGTCTCATCACAGACATCATTGAAAATTCTTAAAACTCATGTAACGGGTTTAACGAAAAAAGAACCAGCTAAAGCAGCTAAGTAACTTTCATCTACATTCAAGGGTGCTTCTTAGTCGAAGAGGCACCTGTTTCCATATCTTACTTACCGATTAGTCTAAGTTCGCAGGGTCGAGATTGTATAAAGAGTAGTTGTAAAAGACTTCTGGAATCTTAATGTCGTTCTTCAGAGCGTAGACTAATGAATATAAGTGTAGCGACGCGCGTTCAGCGATTTGTTGGTTGTCCGATTCAAGTAAGTCGATTAGCTGGTCGAACTTATTTTGTAGTTTTTGGGTTCGTAAATTTTCGGGTTTGTTTCGTATCTCTTCAACAGATTGTCTTAAAAGAAAAAAATCATCGGCGTCAATTGTTTGTAGATAAGCGACATCTTGTATTTCACTAACAGTCTCTATAATCGCTGTCTTTTTTCCTCTCAGTTCAGCAAGGTTTAGCCGGCCCTTGTAGGGTAAAACAGCTAACTCGAGGTTGTCAGGATCCACGGAGTCTTCGACTCTCCCGTCTATGTTACTTGCGGCAACGGTAGATAATATTTGAATCCAAAAATTATTGGGAAAATGTAACAAAGCTTTAACGGTGATATTTTCGGTATTATTTAAAAATATTTTATAACTATTGTGAAAGCTATTGAGCAAAATCTCTCCCATGAAATATCCATTGGTTAAAGTTTTTAAAAAACTATGGAATTGCTGAGTAAGCTGGTGTTCATCAATAATCACTTTATCAAATGTCTCATTGATTTTAGCTACTAGGTTGATTAGTTCCCATTCATGTCTAACCATGTGTCCGTAGGCATCCATACCTCCAACCTTTTTCTCGTGAACATGGTCTGGCTCAAGCGTAAAGCTGACAATTTGATACAATAATCCGATGATTGCAGTTCTGATATCGTCATGCTGCAGAGAACTAAACCAAAGAGAACTCAACATAGGTAAAGACGCTTGATGAGGAATTTTATCGAGGTCTAAATCCGAGCTTCCGTCGTAATCGTTTAAATACATGTTATCGATAGTGCGTTCGATTTGAACGACTGCCTTTGTTAAATTATAATGTACAAGTTTTTGCAGTATGGGGTCATTCGGATTAGCGTTAATTGCTTTTGCTGCTAGTATTACATCTTCTTCGGATTCTTCCTGAGTTTTGGAAGTCTCAATTGGTCTAAGAACGTGACTAATGGTTTCTGGTTGAATGGGGGCGTATTGGTGGTCTTTTGCTAGCTCAAGTACAAGTACAAGTTCATGGAGGGTGAGCCGGTCTTTCTTACTGAAGAGATCTGATAAAAGAAGTTTCTTCTTTTCTGCCGGGCTAAGTTGTTTTTCTGAAGACGCCACGCTTTTGATATTTGCAAACAGCTCCAGACAGTCTTTTGTTCCTGCGAGATTTGGTACCGAAATTAGCGCAATAATTAGTAGGCGCAGAAATTTAGTTTTCATAAGTCGATCACTTCGTTGTATATATAAGAAGGTCTAGCTACCACCATTATTGGCGACCTATCAACTAAATTTTAGTGAAATTTAAAATGAGATTATTATTAGCTGAAATTACTAAGTTTATTCATCTGGCTGTGGTCTTTTTTATCCTGTTTGGCTTCCTTTCTTCAGCCAATCCTCTGCTCATAACCCATTTAATACTTGTGCCGGTTGTAGTCCTTCAATGGAGGTTTAACGATGGCACATGCTTTCTGACGAATCTGGAGAATTTTTTCCGAGGCGGCTCTTCTGCTAAACCTAAGTCAGAACAACAGGGTCAGTTTACCAAAAACCTTCTGGGGTTGTGCTTCAACCCTCTTCCGTCCGACGCTAAAATAAAGTTGGGGTTGTATGTCCTCGTTTGGGGCGCGTTTACGATATCATTAGGTCGCTTGCTGTATTGAATATAGTCAGGGGCTGTCAATTTAGTGGGGGGCATAGGCTTCCCTGCCATAAAATGTTAAAATTAATGAGTTTAGAGTGTGACTTTAAGGAGTCTTTTAGTGTTTAGATGGTTTGTGATCTTATTTGTAGCAGCGGCGCACACACAGATTAGTGTAGCTGAGGAGCGCGACCGTCGGATTCCCGATGAATACGAGTCTACTGGTGGCATGAGTCTAGGAACAGGCAACAGTGGAGTCGCTGGTTTAGGTGGTTTATCCGCCATTCGGTTAAATCCAGGTATGCTTGCTTTAGAAAAGAACTATACGATTGGCGGCGGCTATCATTGGCCGACGGAAGGTCGAGATTTTTTTGACGCGGGGGTTGTTGATACCCAGTCGTCGGCAATTGCAGCCGGAGTTCATTACACTGGTTTTAGTGATAAGTACGATACCGAGCAGTTTATGAGTCAAGGTGCTTCAAGGCGTGATGCAGCCATTCAACGTCGAGGGAGTTTGGTGCTTGGTCGGGTGATGGGCAAGCTTTCCTTGGGAGTTGGTGCGCAATACGTCGAAGGGGTTACCTTTGAAAGTCAGCAAGGTGTTTTAACAGAACAAACCCGATCAGGAACGACCTTGGGTTTCGGAATAGCAGGGTTGCTAACTTCACGAATTCGTTTTGGAGCATCGGTAGAAAATATGGCTAACAAAAAAGTGGCAGAATACGCGCCACGAACAGTTCGCGCGGGCGTTGCCTATATATTTGGCGAGCATGTTATGGGTCAAGTTGATTTACGGCAACGCGAGCGTATTGGCTACTTCGAACAGGGTGTAGCTGGCGAAGAAAAAACGGACGAAGATAAGGCTTATCAAGCTCCCGAGCGGATGGCGATTGCTTCATTCTCGGCCCGAGTCTACAGCATGCTTCGAATCTTAGGAGCGTATGGTCAGTCTGTTACGGGGCCATCTCGGAAATCGGTTTCCGGAGGTCTTGCTATTATTAACAAAAATGCATCTTTATCTTACACCGCTTCAAGACCTCACATGGACTACGAGCAGTCCCATCAATCGATTAACGGTACGTTTGCGATTAAGTTCTAACTAGTAGCGGGGTTCAACACTTCATTTGATAACTAAAACTCTAAAAAACGGTATCACTGTTCTAATTAAAGCGAATGAGTCGGTAGACTGGATGTCTTTGCAGGCATGGGTCGGCGTCGGTTCTCTCGACGAAACGAAACAGCAGCGAGGAATGTCTCATTTACTTGAACACCTTCTATTTAAAGGCACAGAAAAACGAGGGGTGGGTGAAATTGCTAAAACAGTCGAGCACTGTGGTGGTAATATCAATGCCTATACGAGCTTTGATCGAACTGTCTACTATCTAAGTTTGACCTCAGATTTTGCAGAAGTTGGAATTGATCTTTTGTCAGACGCTGTGCTTCATAGTGCTTTGGATGCCGATGAGATTGAAAAAGAAAAAGAAGTAGTCGTAGAAGAAATCAGGCGTGGACTAGATAACCCCGGAAATCTTGTTGGCCAAAAAATGTTTTCACATGCGTTTAAGGGTTGTGAGGCAGCAAGGCCTATTATTGGAACTGAAGAAGGGGTTAAGGGTTTTTCTCGTCAGGAGATATATGATTTTTATCAACACTGGTATCAGCCCTCAAACATGACAGTAATTTGTGTGGGTAACTTTAAGGAAGAAGAGTGTTTGGGCTGGGTTAAAAAATATTTCGGATCAAAAGAAAACTCGACCACTATTGAGCGTCGTCCTATTAATCGAGAATTTGCCACAGGCAAAGTGGATATATTAAAAGGTGATTATCAACAGCCTCGACTGGAATTATTTTTCGAAGCTCCGGGTTTATATCATGAAGATAGCGTCGCTCTGGATCTTGCTGCATTTGCTCTTGGGTCTGGAGATAGTTCGCGGTTGAATCGTCGACTTCGAGATAAAGATCAACTGGTGGCCGCCATAGGGGCATCTTTATATGCGCCTTCGTTTGCGGGCTTGCTTACGCTGAGTTGTTATCCCACTGTTGATAGCTATTATAAAACAGTCGAAGCTTGTTGTGAGGAGCTTTCAAAACTTATTTATTCAAACCCAGTTTCTGACTGTGAGCTTGAGAAGGCACGTTCTTATCTGAAGACAGACTATCTATATCAGGAAGAAACGATCGAAGGTCAGGCAAAGGCTCTCGGATCTGCGATGATGACTAAGTACAAAGAGCACTACGATGATGTGTACTTAGCGCAAGTGAATCGAACAACCAGTGCAGACATCAATAAAGCCCTGCGGCGTTGGATTACGCCCGAGTCTTTGTCAATAACTGGAATGGTCCCTGAGGGGATGGAAATCGATGAAGCGCAGCTATGGTCTGCAGTCAAAAAAGGTTTTGCCCTAAGCAAATCCCAAGCAGTAAAACCTAACCAAGGTCAGTCTCAGTTAGTTCCGCCTCAGGTGATCAAGCTTAAAGATGGTGTCACCCTAGTTTATCGTCAGAGCCCGGAGGCTAAGTTTTTCAATTTGGTTGCCGTTACCGAGGGAGGTCAGCGCGCCGAGTCACGCGAATCTGCGGGGATATTTAACGCAATGTCAGACGTCTTGGCTACAGCGACTAAGACTAGAAATTACGACCAATACCTTGAGCTAATGGATAAGAAGGGTTGCGATCTGATATCGTTTTCGGGAAAAGACAGTTTGGGTTTTCAACTGAGTTGTATTCCGGAGCACAGTCAAGAAATGGGGGAGCTGTTTTTTGAAAGTATTTTAGAACCGGTATTTCCCTCGCAGCAGTGGCAAACAGCAAAGTTTGGCATCGAACAACGGATCAGTACCCAAGATGATTCTTCAGCTGGTGTCTGCATGCGCAATCTCCAGGAGGGGATATACGCAAATCACCCCTATGGATTTCCGATCTATGGTTATAAAGATTCAGTCGCTACCTTTGACGAAGATTTACTACTAAAAAAATATTTAAAATATCGTGATGATGGGCCCTGGATCATTGGTTGTACTACTAGTCAATCGCTTGATGAGGTTAAAGGTTTCATCGAAAAACATATAGCCGATTGGAACCCTAAACCTAAGGTTAGAAGCCTTACGATACCCTCTCGCTCTGAATCAACTAATCGAGTTTTCGAATCCGTTGATAAAAACCGTGAGCAGATCCATGTAGCTATGGGGTTTTCAGCTTTACAGTGGTCAGACCCGGGCAGGGCGGCTCTTGATGTCATAGGTAGTATTCTAGGTGGACAAGGTGGTCGACTATTTTTAAATTTAAGAGATCAACAGAGTTTGGCTTATTCTGTTGCTCCTATAATTAGCTTTGGTTTTGATCCTGGATTTTTTGCTTGCTACGTCGCTAGCGCTCCGCAGAAAAAGGATCAGGTTTTTACCGCGCTTGACGAACAACTCAAGAGGCTTCTGGAAACAGAACCAGACGACGTTGAACTTGAAGGTGCAAAGAATCAAATTATAGGCCAGCATCTTTCCGGTAATCAGCGTAGTTCTTCTCAGGCAATGACCATGGCCTTAATGCAACTGTACGGAGTGGGGGCAGATGACTTCTTAAAGTATCCGGATAGCATTCGACAGGTGACAACTTTGCGACCGGTAGCGGAGCGCATTATCAACATGGAAGATGTGGTAAAAGTGATTGTTGGTTAAATGATCAAGTAGGAGAATTGGTTAAAATTTTTGATTTTACTGTAAATTCCTAGTATTAAAGATACAATATATGAGTTCTGTTTTTAAAATCCCAAGGAGTTGACTGAAATGAGCTGGATGAAGCGGACGTTTTGTTCTTCAATCGGACTGAAGATGATTATGGCGGTAACGGGCCTCGCGTTATGTTTATTTTTAATAGGCCATTTATCAGGAAACTTACTCACCTTTGTTGGTGCCGATGCATTTAACGATTATGCGGCGAGGTTAAAGTCTTTAGGCCCACTTCTTTGGGTGGCTAGAATTGGCCTGTTAGCGGTGTTTGGTACTCATGTAGTAACAGCTATTATGTTAACCCGTAAAAACCGAGCGGCGCGGCCGGAAGGCTATGTGTTTTCTAGCACGCTTCAAGCTAGCTACGCGTCGCGCACGATGGTTGTTAGTGGGATGGTGACATTACTTTTTGTTTTGTATCACTTGGCGCACTTCACCCTTCACTGGGTAGACAGTGCTAACGCTACTCACATGGACTATTTGGGTCGACATGATGCTTTTCAAATGCTGGTCTTGGGGTTTCAAAACCCGATCACATCAGGGCTCTATATTGTAGCGATGCTTGTTTTGGGTAGCCATTTAAGCCACGGGCTATCGAGTCTGTTTCAATCTTTGGGCCTTAATCACAAGAATTTTTCTCCGACGATTAGAAAAATAGCGCCATTATTAGGATGGACTATCGTTCTTGGTTTTATTTCTATTCCTGTAGCAGTCTTAGCTGGAATTATCGCTCTTTAAGGAGGTTGGTTTTGAATCTGGATGCAAAAATTCCTGAAGGTCCCTTAGCTGAAAAGTGGGATAAGCATAAGTTTGATATTAAACTGGTTAACCCTGCTAATAAAAGAAAGTACTCTGTAATTATTGTAGGGTCTGGTTTAGCTGGTGGCTCAGCTGCAGCTACTATGGCAGAACTTGGTTATGACGTTAAATGTTTTTGTTACCAAGATAGTCCTCGAAGAGCGCACTCCATCGCTGCTCAAGGTGGAATCAACGCCGCTAAGAATTACCAAGGTGATGGTGATAGTGTTTTTAGACTTTTCTATGACACCGTTAAAGGTGGTGACTTTCGTTCGAGAGAAGCCAACGTCTACCGCCTAGCGCAGGTCAGTAATAATATTATCGATCAGTGTGTTGCTCAGGGGGTTCCCTTTGCCAGAGAATACGGTGGAACTCTAGCTAACCGTTCTTTTGGTGGTGCTCAGGTTTCTAGAACCTTTTATGCGAGGGGACAAACCGGACAACAGCTTTTAATTGGAGCTTATCAGTCTCTCAGTCGACAAATTGGTCTTGGTACTGTTGAAATGTTTCCTAGAACGGAAATGTTAGAACTAGTGGTGGTCGATGGTCGTGCTAGGGGAATTGTCGTTAGGAACATGGTTACGGGCGAGGTTTCTTCTCACAGTGCCGATGCAGTTGTTTTGGCGACTGGTGGGTACGGCAATGTGTTTTATCTTTCGACTAATGCTAAGGGCTGTAATGCTACAGCCGCATATCGTGCTTATAAAAAAGGTGCTGGTTTCGCGAATCCTTGTTACACCCAAATCCACCCGACTTGTATTCCGGTCAGTGGCGAGCATCAATCGAAATTAACTCTGATGTCAGAGTCCTTGAGAAATGATGGCCGAGTCTGGGTCCCCAAGAAAAAAGGTGATACCCGACAAGCAGCGGATATCCCCGATAGCGAAAGAGATTATTATCTTGAGAGAAAGTACCCGAGCTTTGGTAACCTTGCGCCTAGAGATATTGCATCTCGTAGCGCGAAAGAAGCGTGTGACGCAGGTAATGGAGTTGGTCCAAATGGTCTTGGTGTTTACCTAGATTTTTCTGATGCGATCAAACGTCTAGGGCAAGATCAAATCAGTCAAAGATATGGAAACCTTTTCCATATGTATAAGAAGATTACTGCGGAAGACCCCTATAAGGACCCTATGCGAATCTATCCAGCAGTCCATTATACAATGGGTGGATTATGGGTAGATTATAATTTAGAAAGCACCATTCCAGGTCTATTTGTAGCGGGAGAAGCAAACTTCTCTGATCACGGTGCAAACCGGCTCGGTGCTAGTGCGTTGATGCAAGGTCTTGCAGATGGTTATTTTGTCTTGCCGTACACCATTGGAAATTTCTTCGCTCGGGTTGATGCCGGAGATGGTGTAACCACTGATCGGGAAGAATTTAAACAAGCGGAAGCAGAAGTCTCTGACCGAGTGAAACGATTGATGTCAATCAACGGTAAGCGTTCAGTTGATTCGTTTCATCGTGAGCTTGGTCAAATTATGTGGGAAGACTGTGGAATGGCTCGTAACGAAGCTGGGCTTAAGAATGCGATTGAAAAAATCCCACAGCTTCGTGAAGAGTTTTGGAACAATGTCCGTGTATTGGGTGATGATAAAAGCCTGAACGTATCGTTAGAAAAAGCAGGGCGGGTTGCTGACTTTTTAGAATTTGGTGAAATGATGTGTAGAGATGCTCTCACCAGAGAGGAGTCTTGTGGTGGCCACTTCAGAGAGGAACACCAGACTGACGATGGTGAAGCTAAGCGTAACGATAATGACTTTTGTCATGCCGCTGTTTGGGAATATCAAGGTGATGATAAAGAACCGAAACGACATGTAGAGAAACTTGAGTATGAAAATGTCAAACTAGCAACGAGGAGTTACAAGTAATGGATTTAACTTTACACGTTTGGCGGCAAAAAAATTCGGAATCCAAAGGAGAGATGAAGAACTACAAAATCTCTGACGTAAGTGAAGATAGTTCTTTTTTAGAGATGCTTGATCAGCTCAATGAGCAATTGATAGCAAGTGGTGAAGAAGCGATAGCCTTTGACCATGATTGCCGCGAAGGAATCTGTGGCGCATGTTCTTTGGTTATTAATGGCAAGGCTCACGGTCCAGAACGTGGCACCACAGTTTGTCAGCTTCATATGAGAAGCTTTAAAGACGGTGAAGATATTCATATAGAGCCTTGGCGTGCAAAGGCATTTCCTATTCTTAAAGATCTAATAGTCGATCGATCAGCTTTTGATCGTATTATTCAGTCTGGTGGCTTTGTTTCAGTTAATTCTGGTAGTGCTCAAGACGCCAACAACATCCCTATCGGCAAAGAACGATCCGATTTGGCATTTGATGCTGCAGCATGTATCGGTTGCGGAGCGTGTGTGGCTTCCTGTAAAAATGCATCAGCTATGTTGTTCGTTTCTGCCAAAGTTTCTCACCTTGCGCTGCTGGATCAAGGGCAACCTGAAAAAGAACGACGGGTAATCGACATGGTCGGCAAAATGGATGAAGAAGGTTTTGGAAATTGTACGAATCAGTACGAGTGCGAAGCTGCTTGTCCTAAGGAAATCAAGGTTGAAAACATCGCTAGGATGAATCGTGAATTTGTCAGTGCGAGTACCAAGAAGTAAAACTACAAAAGAAAAAAGATTGCGATCATGGTTTTGCGTATCATCATTGTATTTTCAGTTCTTATCACACCTATAGCGATGAGTTCAAGTGGCTGCGGAGATCTTGAAATTTCAAGGTTGTTTTCAAGGCTAGAATTAAATGAACAAGATCAAGTGTCTGTCAAAACCTTGATTGAAAAAGCCTTAACCGAAGCTAAAAAAACCTCGGCTGAAATCGAGCAAATTGTAACAAAAAGTGAATTTGACAGAGAAGAAAGATTCGGCTTTAGCTCTGTTGATCGAGCGATGGATATGGGTGAGCAATTAGACGTGTTGACGAGTAGAGAAAGTACTAAGATTTTAATAAGATTTTCCGACCGATCTTTTTAGGCCGTTCGTATAAGTTATGAAAGAGGTTCTGGAAGCTACGAAACATTGGATTGATATAATTATCGCGACAGGGTTAGCTAAGATTCTCTAAACTCTCTCATAGTCATTGATTCAAAAGCATCATATTCATCATTGCCAGCCGGTATCAATTCGACTTTAAGATCTCTGTCCAAAACTCTTTGAGAAAAAACTTCAAAAGATAGCCTTCTCATCATAAAGGGGAGGCTACTTCGGTCTCTATTGAAAACCTCGGGGTCTTTAGGAAGAAACATATCATTTACATATGCATCTTTAGTAAGAACTCTAGGTTGGTTGGTGAAATCGAAATCAAATATATGATTTTCAAATAGAAAAAAATCATGATAATAAGCCCATCTAGTGGCTCCGGCTTCTCTGACTCTTACGTGTTTAGGAATATTTTTAATTTGCCTGTGTCCGGTCCTTGTTTTTTTAAAATATTGAAAATAGACGTCGTCAATAATAGCCCCAGCTTCTCTAGCCTTCATTACGGGTACCTGATGCGCGACAGTATTACCTCTATTTGTAACCTTAACGATCCGTCCCTGGTTGACGTCGATATTTTGACTGCGTGCAAGGGCTAAGAGGTTTCTAATATTTTTACCGCATTGATTTGCTGCGTAGAGGGTGTTGAAGTTTTTCTTAAAAAGTATTTTAAGTGCGCCAAGGTTTTCAGACGAATAAGCAGAGAAGCTCAGGGTTGCGATGATTGTTATTAGTAATGTATGGTCAGGCTTCAAATTTTCACTAGTAAAACAAATTGACTTTTCCTTCAAACATCCTGTACTTTGTCCAAAATACTCACAGCCTCAGGGGGATATATGAAATTTTTAAGTCTATTCGGTATTGTTTTAATGATGAGCTCAGGGGTAGCAAGTGCTTTAGATTGCGACCTACCTGACTCAATTAATGTGAAAAGCTTTGACCTGAAATACAAAAATCTTGTTGGTACAAATAAGAGTGTAAAAGTTAGTTTTCCGGAACTCTCCAAAGAACCGTGTGAATACAGCGCGGCAACTAACCGGGCAGAATATTATTTTGAATTAGAAAATCCCATTCAGTTCACCTACAATACTGGCGAACTTGGTAGAACTCGCAGCGCTTTAGATATCACCGAGCCGTTTCGTGCAGGTGGTGCAAAATACGACTTTGGGGCAAATCTATACGACATGCCAAACCATATGAAATATTTCTTAAAATTTAAGGGCTCGAAAATTAAAATCGAGATTTTCGAATTCGATGGCGACAGCTGGAATCTGTTGAAAAACTCCGAAGCTCAGGGCGTTAAACGCTATTAATAATACTTGAAGCTGGCGCATGAAAATGCGCCTGTTATTTAGTTTTAAAAGTCCTCAGGCTCTTCAAACCCGGCCTCAAAGTATTGAATGTTATTTAAAATATCAGCGACCGTCGTTTTTTTCCCCATAAGCCTATCAATATTTATCCATTGTTTGGGGCCTTCATTGAAACTTTTATAGACTTCGATTTGTTCTCGCTCATTGACGGTTGTGGTTATCCGAATAACTGGAGCGCCAGACAAGTCTTTTATAATTATGCCCCCCCTAAAAGTTTCGATATCCAAACTACCTATTTTTATTTGAGGTTCATTCGATTTAAATCTTCGTTTTAAGTTATCAATCGATTTTGCATATCCATTGATAAGGGCTTTTTTGAAAAGTTGCTTTCGTTCTTTTAACGAAATTTTTGGGCGAAGTAGGCGTGGAGTCTTCGAGGCAACGGGCAAAGCCGTTTGTTTTGTGGACGGGCTGTCTGCGAGGGTATCCTGCCACCAATGAGGCTTATCCGAAGTTGCATAAATTCCTAGTTGGGGTGTCACGTGGTTGTCAAAAAGCACGCTGATTTTCACGCCGTCCTGCGACTCCAGTTCAAAGTAGATACGTTGATCTCGATTGGTTCGGGCCTTCTTTCCGGTTTGGATTAACAATTCCTCAATCTGTTGAAGGCGAGGCTCTAAGAGGTAATCATTAGCTAGTAATAGATGGGTATCCAAAAACTTATCATTCCGTTTTTGGGAAAGGAATACAGAACCGTTGCCCATTAAAAACCCTCCCATAGATCCCCAAACAGTCGCTTCTTGTCCTTGTATTCCAATAAGGTAGCTCACGGCAACGCTTAGTGCTATGCCCGATCCAATTCCGACTACACCTAATACTGCCATTGAGTCATCTATTTCCTCTGGGAAGGCCAACTCCCGGTCTGGCTGTTCTCCAACTTCATCAGTAGGTACTAACTCTTGAACAAGGTGTATTTTAATGTTTGAAATAAAGTTCAGAATATCTTGTTTGCCAAAGATAACTTTAGCAATCAAATCCTCCGAATCCATGGAATTACGCAAGATCGTTAGAGAGTCGGCAGTTTCCTGTAGGTCTTGTTTGCTATATAATCCATTGGTGGTTATCTCACCGGGTGCGACGGCAAATTCCTGATGGTGCTTCCATAGGTGGGTATCAATTTTAGAGGTATCATTCGATCGTCCACCTGAAAGAAACATTTCCTGATGATACTCCGCATCATCAGTATGGGTACTGATGGGTATAATCTGTAATTCCTCCAGAGCTCCATCAATCATAGTTATAGCACCGGGGTCTTTTGTCTCTTCAGTCGCACCAATTTCTGCAAGTGCTTGAAAAGTTGCGTGGCAAGCATTTGAAGGTCTTACCATTCTAATTTTTTCACTGGCCTTTGAATTCAAGGTGTATCCGAGAGACAAGACTAAGACAGATATTAAGGTCAGTAATTGTTTGATTCTAAAAACACACACTGGTTATTCCTTTATGCTAATGCCTCTTTACTAGCAGGGGTTCTAATTGTATTTGTGAAAGCTTCTAACTGATCCGTCCTTAACCCATGCAGTCGTGCGAATCAATGAATTTTCCAATATTTCCCTAACTAGAAATAGTCATTTTAATGCCTTCGTATAAACCTCAGTTATTAAAAAGGAAATTAGAAGCTTCGGAAGGTTGTTCTCTTGCTAACGTTCTATAACAAGGTCTACATAAAAGGCTTCTTAAATAAAATATCATATTCAACTAAGCTACTTCGTTAATATCAAAATCAGGGAATAGAATGACAGCCGGATGAACTCTTAAAGCTTTCGCTAGGACTAGCGCCCTGTCGCGACCAATTTTTCTAGACCCCGTTTCCATTGCTGAGATATTTGATTGGGACATCCCCGTTAACTCTGCCAGTTCTTGTTGGCTTAGTTCTTGAAGTTCTCTTAACTCTTTTAACATCTCTGCTGGAGATAGTTTTTTTCGCACTTTGGCTCTTACAAAGTCTTTTTTATTAATTTTCATAAATAGACCCTTTTAATATTTATGGGGAGTTACTTCAATTACGTAGACTTCGAGATGCTGGTCCGTCCGCGTGTATATAACTCGCCATTGTTTTCCTAACCGAGAGGAGCGGAACCCTCTCCACTCGCCTTTCAGAGCTTCGTCGTGAAAACCTTTTATGTTTCGAAGTCCTAATGGGCCTTCTAATTCTGTAATCCTTTTCCATGCCTCGTACCGAGTGCAGACCTCAGCAGGAGCTTTTTTAAGTATCTTAGCGAGAGATTTTTTTTCAAAGACCATCCACATATGCATAAGTATATATATACTATTATATATATCAATAAAAAATTGAACAATAAAACTTATATGATTAATAGCGTAATATTTATATCTAATTCCGCAGAGTTACCAAGCCTATAAATATAACTAATAACCACTAAACCTTCTCACACCGATGTTTATTAACTATCCAATGACCCAAGAACTGTATACCAAACTGTTGGCAGAGAAACTCTATCTGGGTAGTGAGCAATATATCGTCGCTAGATGCAGATAAATTTCCTGATGGGTGATTGTGAGCTAAGAATATTGCACGAGCCTGAGTATTGAGAAGTGGTGTGAAAAGAGTTCGTGGTTTGAAACTCACGGAGTGCTGTTCACCGTTGGCGACTAGCTGAAATTCTCCGGATTTACCGTCAGAATATACGGGAAGGTAACCGATCCATTCGTGGTGCTGGTGTCTTAGTGATGCGGGGATCTTTTTTAGAGGAAACACGTTGGTCGATTTAATCGTTACTGGGTGCGATGTTTCTTGTTGATAAAGAGAAAAACGTTTTGCAATTTCTAGCGTACAAAGAAGCCGAGTTTTTCCAGCCTCGCCAATTCCTTTGCATTTTATAGATGCAGCAGGTGTGGTGGTGTTCTGAATGGATTCAAAGAATTTTTGTTCAGGGTCTTGCTCGACATGATCAATGGTTCCGCTGAACATATTAATAAACCTATCAGCGATACCAAGAACACTTTCGCCACTATACCCCTGTCCTAAGATAACGGCGATTAACTCGCGCAGGCTAAGAGCTTTTGCTCCTGTCTGCAGGACTCGTTCACGAGGGCGTTCACTTAGAGGAAGGTTTTTTATTAGGGGGGATTTTTCCAAGTTGCTCTTTGCCGATTTCAAGTAGAGTTTCTCCTGCCTTTAGAAGCTTTAAGGCTTCATTTTCGCTCAACTCTATCTGGGAGGGAAGTATTAGGCTAACGACATTTGTTTCTAAAATATTTGCGATGGAGATCAAGGTAGATAGTTTGATGTCTCGGAAGTGGCGCTTCTCAATTTCATTAATAGTGGAGCTAGAGACCTTTGATTTTGCTGAAAGTTCAGCTTGGGAGAGTCCCTTTAGCAATCGAGCTTCTTTGATGCTAAGCTCAATTTGCCGAAGCAAAGTTTTGAGTTTTGGATCTAATGGTTGTGTTGGCGAGCGTCCCATAAGGCAAGCTAAATGGGAACACAGTATAAATCTACTAGTATAGGTACTAATAAACATAAGCTATGTACTATGTTGATAATGACTTTCCGTAGTTAATCTAACAGCTTGATTAAATTAAATAAATTTGGTTTAAAACTGTTATTAGGTGATGAAATATTGCAGAAGTTCATCTTTTAGGGCGAGGTTGTCTTCTTGCACTACGGTGGTTTGATAGGTAGTATCACGCCTGTTAGCCAGGCTTGAAAGGTGTTACGTCGTGAAATACGAAATCGTAGTAGAGTTAAAAAAAGAGGTATTGGACGCCGAAGGTCGTGCGATTTGTCAGAATTTATCATCTGCAGGTTATAGTAACTTAAAGTCGGTTGAAGTATCTAAGCGCTTTATTCTGAACCTAGATTCCGGAATGGAAGATGCTAAGCAAATAGCAGAAAAGTTTTTAGCTAATCCAGTCTCACAAACCTGTACGGTTCGTCAGTTAGATCATTAAGGCAGTTTGATGGTAGCAAAATATCAGCAGTTAAAAATTGGGATGATTCAGTTTCCTGGTTCTAACTGTGACTGGGATCTTATCGATGCTTACCAAAGACACTTTGGTATTACTGTCCAAGTTATCTGGCACCAAGAAACAGATTTACCGAAACTAGATGGGTTGTTGATTCCAGGCGGCTTTAGTTTTGGAGACTTTCTGCGTTCAGGTTGCCTCGCTGCTCACAGCAATATTATGGCGTCAGTGAAGACCTATGCAAAAAAAGGTGGTGCCATACTAGGAATATGTAATGGCTTTCAGGTTCTTACTGAGAGTCATTTGTTGCCAGGAGCTTTGATTCAAAATGACTGCGGCACTTTTGTATGCCGTGGTCTGAGCTTATCACCTTGCGAAGGCGATAGTGGCTATCATAAATTGATTTCTGATAAAGACTCATTATCGATTCCAGTTGCTCATGCCGATGGACGGTATGTTATTTTTGGTGACGAACGTAAAAAGTTACTTGATCAAGGTCAGGTTCTTTTTAGCTATGAAGATAATCCTAACGGTTCAGTAGATTCTATTGCCGGTGTGGTTAGTGAAAACGGACGGATAGTTGGGATGATGCCTCACCCTGAAAGGGCTACTGATTTGTTGATGGGCAGCAGCGAAGATGGCCGTATCATTCTAAAAGCCTTTTTGGAGTCCTGCTTCTGATGAAAGATATAAAATTTACTGTCGATGCTATTAAAAAAACCTCTCGGGCTGTCGAAGTGGATGAGAACAATTCTACGATATTTCAGGAGCTTTTGAAAATTAATCGGCTCTCGCTTGAGGAGTACAAACTTCTTAAGTCCATTATGAATCGAGCTCCTACTTTTGCAGAACTCGGTGTCTTTTCATCGATGTGGAGTGAGCATTGTAGTTATAAGTCGTCGATAAAACATTTAAAGAGGTTTCCTACAACCGGTGAACATGTTGTGGTAGGGCCTGGAGAAAACGCCGGTGTCGTGCGGCTATCAGGTAAACTCTGTGCGGCGTTTAAGATGGAGAGTCATAACCACCCAAGTTATATCGAGCCCTACCAAGGTGCTGCGACGGGAGTGGGTGGAATACTACGTGATGTTTTTTGTATGGGTGCTAGGCCTATTGCTAATTTAAATTGCCTTCATTTTGGCAGTAAAAAACACCCGCGCACGCCTTACTTATTTCCTCAAGTGGTAAAGGGTGTAGGTGATTACGGCAACTGTATGGGAATACCCACGGTTGGTGGTCGTTTGATGTTTGATGATACCTACAATGGTAATTGCCTAGTAAACGCAATGAGTGTTGGCTTGATTCATGAAGACCGGATCTTTAAAGGATATGCATCTGGTGTTGGCAATTACGTAGTGTATGTAGGTTCTGCTACTGGGCGTGATGGAATTCACGGTGCTAGTATGGCTAGTGACTCATTTGACAGTAGTGCTAATGAAGAACGCAGTGCTGTGCAGGTCGGAGATCCTTTTACTGAAAAACTTCTGATGGAAGCAACGCTTGAAGTTCTTGAGAAAGATCTTGTGGTGGGGCTTCAAGATATGGGAGCTGCTGGTTTGACCTCGTCATCGTTTGAGATGGCGTCGAGAGCAAATAATGGGTTGTTCATCGATCTGAATAAAGTTCCGACTAGAACCAGTGGTATGACCGCCAACGAACTCATGCTTTCAGAGTCTCAAGAGCGGATGTTGATGGTTGTTGAACCGAGCAAATGGTCGGCGATAGAAAAAGTTTTCAAACACTGGGATCTTGCATACGCCATTATAGGTGAAGTCACCGAGACCTCAAGGGTTCAAGCTGTTTACAACAATAAACTTGAAATTGACATACCTGTAGGTCCTATCACAGACAGTGCGCCTCGTTATGATCGACCGATGGAATTTAAAACTCCTTTAAACGATCCTAAATTTGATCAGGTGGTTGTAGATACAGTTAACGAGCAAGGTTTAAGCACGGTCTTAAATAAAGCTATAGAACTTACCGGTGATAAAGAAAAACTATACGAACAATACGATCGTCACGTCGGAGCAAAAACAGTTCTAAGCTCTGAACAAGAAGGAGCTGCAGTTCAGTGGTTAAGAAGCGAATGGAGTGATCCGAGTGAGCCCAACTTAGGTATGGTTGTTGCTACCGGTGTTCAGCCTGCATATTGCGTGAATGATCCTAAAGAAGGTGCTGCGCACTCAATGTTAAAAGCAGTGAGGATGGTTGTAGCTGCTGGGGGAACTCCTCTTGCCGCCACCGATTGTCTTAACTACGGAAACCCAGAAGTTCCAGAGATTATGGGACAGTTTTCTGCGGGAGTTGATGGGATATCAGAGACCTGTCGTCAACTCGACGTTCCGATCGTTAGTGGTAACGTAAGTCTTTATAATGAAACTGACGGATCTAGTATAGACCCAACGCCGATGATGGGTGTTGTAGGGAAAATAAAAGATGTGAGCTGGGCAAGTCCGGCTATTGTTTCCGAAGAATCAGAGTTATTTTTAGTCAGTGGAGTGAATACCAAACCTAGTTTTGGTGCCTCACTGGTATCTGGTATTTTAGGGTTCGAGAAAACCCGAGGGCAGATTCCAATTATTGACTGGCAAGCGGAGCGCCAAGCTATGAGTGCGATGGTGCAGTTATCACAACACGTTTTGGCAGCCCGTGATGTGGCCTCTGGTGGGGTACTTGTTTGCGCTATAAAAATGGGCCTAGCAAATGGGTTTGGATTGACACTAGACGCTCAACTCGGTGTTTTAAATTTACTGGGTGAGCGTTCTGCAAGTTACCTAATTGCCGTAAAATCTGAATCAGTAAAAACCGTTGAAGAAATTAGTGGTACTTTTGATCAGCTCAGCTTAACCCGTTTAGGTCGCTATACTACAGACGGTGAATTTGGGTTTGAGGGTCTTGTTATGTCTTTAGATGATGCGAAAAGTTTAAACCGAGGGTTATGTTATTTTAACTGATACATTAAACGAAGAATGCGGTGTGGTTGGAGTAATCGGTGACCCGGAGGCTTCTCGGTTTGCATATTTAAGTTTGTACGCGTTACAGCATCGTGGCCAAGAAGCCTGCGGTATTATTTCGATAGATGATGACAAGAAGTTTCTAAGTCATAAGTCTTTTGGTTTAGTAGGGGAAATCTTTAGCAAAGACCAGCTGGACGCACTTCATGGCACCCAGGCAATTGGTCACAACCGCTACGCGACTCACGGTGGTCGGTCTGTACAAAATATTCAGCCTTTCTCGTTTAATACATCAATAGGTCCGTTAGCTATTGCGCATAACGGTAATCTAACTAACTCGACCCGCCTTAGGCGTGAATTAGAAGCACAGGGTAGTATTTTTCAATCTACCTCTGATACTGAAGTGTTTATGCATCTATTAGCGAAGGGGTCCTCTGATGATTTGCAGGAGCGGATTGTCGAAGCGATGTCAAAGGTACAAGGCGCTTACTCTCTTGCGTTGATGGGTTTAGGTGTTTTGTTTGCGATTAGAGATCCGTATGGGTTTCGTCCGTTAGTTATAGGGAAGAGGAAAAATGCTTATATCGTTGTTTCTGAAACCTGTGCCTTAGACCTTATAGATGCGGAGTTGGTTCGCGAAGTTGAGCCGGGTGAGGTTGTTAAAATTACACCTCAGGGTATCGAAAGTTCGTTGATTGTTGGCGGCAAAAAAGAAAGATCCGCGTTTTGCTCGTTTGAATCTATTTATTTTTCTCGTCCTGACAGTAAGGTATACGGCCAGCATGTTTATGGAGTGCGAAAAAAATTAGGCGAAGAGTTAGCGTTAGAAGACAATGTTGACGCTGACGTTGTTATCGCGGTTCCAGATTCGGGGGTTCCGATGGCAATAGGGTATGCGGCAAAAGCGCAGCTTCCATTTGAAGTAGGGTTGGTTCGAAACCATTATGTTGGTAGAACCTTCATCGAACCTAATCAAGCTATTCGAGACTTCGGCGTAAAGTTAAAGCTCAATCCCATTCGTGATGTACTTTACGATAAACGGGTGTTGGTCGTCGACGACTCGATAGTAAGGGGAACCACCTCGACTAAAATTGTCCGTATGATTCGAAATGCCGGTGCTAAAGAAGTGCATATGAGAATTGCTTCTCCACCAATTACTCACTCATGTTATTTTGGAGTAGATACTCCTCAGCGCGAGAATCTTTTAGCGGCTCAATACCACATTAAAGAAATGTGTGAATTTATAGGTGCTGATTCATTGGCATTCCTCAGTACTGAAGGTCTGAAAAAAGTTTTAGAAGACCAATCAGAGCAAAAGTATTGCATGGGTTGTTTTGGTCAAGGGTACCTAGAAGCCGTAAATGACGAGATAAAAGAACAGCCCACCGATCAGGCCGACGGACCGGGGCTGCGCTACCCTTAATAGTCGAATTACCATTCACTCTGATTTTTTCGCTTATTCGGTCGTCTGTCTGTGATTTGGTTATCCTCAAGAATCTCAAAAAGTCCGCTAAAGACATCTCTTAAAATACATTGTTTTGAATTGAAAATACCATAAACTACCAATATATATGTATTAATTTAATTAGATAATTGATTGATTCAGTTTTTATAGTATATTACCGATAAGGGCTATGTATGGCAAAGAGAAGGATACGTCGATTCGCTTCTCCTGGCGTTGTACCTAATAAGCACTCTGGCATACAAAGGTTGGTTCGAAGCTTTGTGGAAGCGGGTGAGTATGTACCGACCGGACACGTTAGAAAAAGGTTAGACCAAAGAGAGGTTTTGATTTCAGAAATTAGAGGTGTTTTGCTTCGTGGAAGAAGAGAGGTCCATCATGACAAATTTCATACTCACGATGACCATGGTAATTCCATTCATCGGTGGTCTTATGATTTTTCTAGGCAAGGTCTTGATAGAAAATTAAGAGTATGTGTTTCGATAGATGAGTCATGTGAGAAATCGTTGTTAATTATTACTGTAATCGATCTCGAATAAGGACAACTATGAAAAAAAAGATGACAACATTTAACCACCTGGGGTTTCCTATCAAACTAATGGATTGGCCTCATGTAAAAATAAATGGCGAATTAATACCTGACGTTGATTACGAGAAGCTCGAAGAGCTCGTGTTTAAACTCCTGCCTTTGAAACCAACAAGGTTGAGTGGTGCGGAGATAAAGTTTATTCGCCATCATTTAGAAATGACTCAAGAGAAGTTTGCTAAGTGGCTTGTGGATGAAACGGATGACTCAACCATTACAGTGTGGGAAAAGGCGGATCTAAACCCAACAAAAATGTCTAAGTCTATGGAACGGTCGTTAAGAATGCAGCTCATCGGACTTATCTTAGAAAGTGAGCGGCGTAAAATGGTGAAGCTAAATGACATCATGGAGTATTTAAGTAATAGCATCTCAGAAAAGAGCAGCAGTCCTATATCTTTAAGCTCAAAAGACTACTTTCCTATTCCAGACAAGTTGCCTAAAGCGCTATACGCATATTAAATTGAAAAACTTAATTTCATCATTAGTCTGTTAAAGCCTTAAAGCTAAACATTCCTTAAAATATGGAATTGTTCGTTCTAACCCTTGATCTAAAGTAATTTGCGGCGTCCAATCTATGGCTTTCTTCGCGAAGCTAATATCTGGTTGACGAATTTTAGGGTCATCGAGAGGTAGTTCTTTATGTATAACTTTTAGTTTCGGGTTGATTGAAGCGATGACTTTATTAGCTAGATCAAGAACCGTAAACTCGCCAGTGTTGCCGAGGTTGACCGGGCCGGAGTATTTGTCTTGTTGGCTAAACCGATAAATGCCTTCGACCAAATCTTCGACAAAACAAAATGATCGTGTCTGTAACCCATCTCCGTAGATGGTTAGATCTTGGCCTTGAATGGCTTGAGTTATAAAATTAGATACTACTCTGCCGTCATCAGGTGCCATTCGTGGTCCATAGGTATTGAAAATTCGAATGACCCGGATATCGACGTTGCATTCTCGTTGGTAGTCAAAACAAAGAGTTTCGGCGACTCGTTTTCCTTCGTCATAACAACTTCGGATACCAATAGGGTTAACATTGCCGACGTAGCTTTCAGTTTGAGGATGTTGTTCGGGGTCGCCGTAGACTTCTGAGGTACTGGCCTGAAGGATTCGAGCACCTACCCGTTTTGCTAGCCCGAGCATATTCATGGTGCCAAGAACGTTGGTCTTAATGGTTTTGATAGCATTGTGCTGATAATGCACAGGGCTTGCAGGGCAGGCAAAGTTGAGAATAAGATCCACTTCCGCCAGGTAAGGGTCGATAATGTCATGTCTGACGAATTCAAAATCGGGGTTTCCCAGGTGTTGTTTGACGTTGTCTTTGCTACCTGTGAACAAGTTATCTAGGCATATTACTGACCAACCTTCCGTTAGGAAGCGATCACAGAGAAAACTGCCGATAAATCCTGCGCCGCCAGTTATTAGTACGCTTTTTTTAAGTTTTCTCACTATAGTCAATCCTTACCGTTTACTACTAAGTGCTCAGATTGTATGATAACGATTCAGATCTTGCACGTGGATTTTTTGTTGTTGCACAGAAAGGTGGTTTCTTTGAATATTCATGAATATCAAGCGAAAAAGCTGTTTCGAGAGCATGGTGTTCCGGTTCCAGAAGGGTACTTATGCGAAAGCCCTATTGAGGCGGAGTTTGCGATGCGTCGCTTAAAATCACCTGTAGCGGTCGTTAAGGCTCAGGTTCACGCCGGTGGCCGTGGAAAAGGTGGTGGTGTTAAGTTAGTTAAGAGTCCAGAGGAGTGTGCAAAAGTAGCAGCCGAGATGATCGGTATGACTTTAGTTACTCATCAAACTGGTGCTGAAGGTAAGCTTGTTAGAAAAGTCTACGTTGAAGCAGGTAGTGACATTAAAAAAGAGTACTACCTCGCCATGTTGGTTGATCGCGAAAGTGCTTCTGTTGCGATTATGATGTCCACTGAAGGTGGAATGGATATCGAAGAAGTGGCCGCAAAGACCCCTGAAAAAATTGTAACTGTTCAAATTAGCCCTATTACTGGCTTACAAGCTCATCATATTCGGGAGCTTTGTTATGGATTAGGCTTACCAAAAGAGGAAATGAAAGAAACTCAAAAGGTAGTATCTAACCTATATAGGCTATTCACTAAATATGATTACTCACTTCTAGAAATCAATCCTTTGATCGTCACTGGCGATGGTGGAATGATGGCCATTGATGGCAAAATGAACTTTGATGACAATGCGTTGTTTCGTCACAAAAAAATCGAAGCGATGCGGGACTTTTCAGAAGAAGACTCTAGAGAAGTCGAGGCGTCCAAGTCTGGGCTAAACTTCATTGGCTTAGATGGAGACATTGCCTGTCTGGTGAATGGTGCTGGTTTGGCGATGGCGACGATGGATATTATTAAACACTATGGCGGAGATCCGGCAAACTTCTTGGACGTTGGTGGTGGGGCTACTGAAGAAATGGTAACTCATGCTTTCAATATTATTTTAGAAGATAAAAATGTGAAGTCTATCTTCGTTAATATTTTTGGCGGTATTATGCGCTGTGACGTGATTGCCAACGGTTTGATTGCTGCTTCTAAAAATATCGGTTTAAAGGTTCCTTTGGTGGTTCGTTTAGAGGGTACCAATGTGGATATCGGTAAACAAATATTAGCCGACTCAGGACTTGATATTATTACGGCCGAAGATATGGCTGATGGTGCGAAGAAATCTGTTGATGCGGCGAAGCGTGGGTAAAGGAGAAGTATCTTGTCAATTTTAGTTGATCAAAACACAAAAGTAATCTGCCAAGGGATCACCGGCAAGTCTGGTGAATTTCATACAAAGCTATCTCACGAATATGCACCAAGATTTGTCGGAGGCGTAACTCCTGGCAAAGGTGGTGGCAAAGCGGTATGCGATCTTCCTATCTTTGATTCGGTTGCGGAAGCTCGTGAGAAAGTGGGCGCGAATGCATCGATGATTTTTGTTCCTCCTCCGTTTGCGGCTGATGCTATTTTGGAAGCGATTGATGCGGAGATCGAATTGATCGTTTGTATTACCGAAGGAATACCTGTTCAGGATATGATTGCGGTAAAACACGCTCTTGACGCTAGTAAATCTCGTCTCATTGGACCCAACTGCCCCGGTGTGATTACTCCTGGTCAGTGCAAAATCGGTATTATGCCTGGTCATATTCATAAAGTAGGAAGTTGCGGTATTGTTTCTAAATCTGGAACCCTAACTTATGAAGCAGTTGGGCAAACAACTTCTGCAGGTGTTGGTCAGTCGACTTGTATTGGTATCGGTGGCGACCCCATTATTGGAACCTTGTTTATCGATATTCTTGCGAAGTTCCAAGAAGACCCTCAAACTGAATCGATTGTTATGATCGGTGAAATTGGCGGTGATGCTGAAATTAAAGCAGCTCAATTTATTAAAGATAATGTCACGAAGCCGGTAGCAGCTTTTATCGCTGGTCAGACCGCTCCAGAAGGCAAGCGCATGGGTCATGCGGGAGCGATTATATCTGGTGGTAGTGGTACGGCAGCTGAAAAGATCGAAGCACTTCAAGCTGCAGGCGCACACGTCGCAAAGACAACGGCTGAAATTGGCGAAACGTTGTTGAAGGCGATTAAGAGTAAATAGGCAAGTGTTGTTGTGTTAGGTATTAGAAAATTCAAAGGAGTGTCCATCGACTTGTGGTGTGGCGCTCCTAATGAATTTGCGGTTGATAAGCTACATCAAGGTTTCCCAGAAGATCCCCGTTCTGTTTTTAGCGAAAACCATCGTCATATTTCGGTTTCAGTAGATAAATACTCAGTAAGTGAGTTTGTGAGTTGCATCGAAAAATTGAAAGCTGCTTTAAGCAATTTGAATACTTCCTCTAAATCTCTCGAAAGAGTTACATTTATAATTTCAGAGATAGCGAGCTATTCTGAGTTCCAAGATCAGTTATTCTATTTTTTTGAAGAAGAGTGTGATGAAGACTCTTAAGAAGAAATCGTTATCAGAACTTTCTTACTACGGCGTTGGTGGTGTGGCCGATGAAGTCGTGTACCCAGAAACTACCGAAGAGTTAAGTTTGTTATTAAAAAAGTTTCACCAAGAAAACCGTCCATACTTTTTCTTGGGTTCGGGTACTAACTCACTGATCTCTGATGAACCCTTTAATGGTAGCGTTATAAAGTTTGATCAACTTATTAAGTTAGAGCGGACCGATCATTCTATTGTTTGTGGTGCTGGGGTTGAGAACACTACTTTAGCACAATACGCTTTGAGTAATGAGTTAGCGGGTGCAGCGTGGATGAACTTTCTTCCGGGACAATTAGGCGCGACGGTTCGGATGAATGCAAGGTGTTACGGAGGTGAGATAAGTTCAATCGCCTCTCAAGTAACTACCGTCACCACAACCGGTGAGATCGTCTGTCATGCAGATGATGAAATGTTTCGAGGCTACAAAGATACGATCTTTATGACTAACAATGAAGTGATTACGTCAGTGAAGATCGACTTAACTCCAGGCGCGACAGGTGAAATTTCACAAGAAATGAAATTTTGCGAAAATGACCGTAAAAGTAAGGGTCAATTCACTCATCCGAGTTGTGGCTGTGTTTTTAAGAACGATTATAGCGTCGGCGTTCCTAGCGGAATGTTGATAGAGGAAGCTGGTTTCAAAGGTTATGAATACAAAGGAGCGATGGTCAGCCCGGATCATGCGAACTTTATTTTTAACATAAATTCGACCGCCCTTGATATTTTAGAACTTAGTTTTTTGATCCGAGATAGAGTGTACGAGAAATTTGGAGTTTGGCTACACTATGAGATGGAAGTGTTAGGGGTGCTGCCTGATGACTTACTTCAAGCTAAGGAAGAAATGCGTAATCATAAAATGAAAGATGTAGAGTTAGAAAAGTTGAGAAGTAAGTTTAATCAGAAGAACCTGATAGATTAGTATTGGGGTTGAAGTGTTCGGGTAAGATGGTTGAATCTGCCGAAGTATGGTACCTTCATTCTGCATGGTATCATGCTACGTCTTCGAGAATGATCTTCAATTTTAGACCAAAGAAAGCGAAATAACGGTCAAGAGTAGCAATTTTTGGCATGCCGTCACTTTCCAACATGCGGCAGACGCTTTCATAGGGAATTTTTGCGGTTTTAGAAAATTCTTTGACCCCAATACGCCGAATTGTATGTCGCAAGGCTTCCAGGGGTGAAAGACCCTCATCTCCCTCAATCAAATCCAGAATAAAATCTTTCGCAAATTCTTGGTCTTGCAGTTCAGCTGCTAATTCTTTGTCATAACTCTCATGTCGGTGCATAGCTTGTCTCCAAAAGTCATATATTTTCTCAATATCACGTGACTGACTGTTTTTATTGCCGCCCCCAAGAAGGAGCATGAGCTCGTTATCGATCACACCGTAATACACCCGCAAACCTGGTCCAAAATCGATCTTGATTTCATTCAAACCGTCGCCCAACGATCGGATGTTCTTTTTCGAACCACCAAGTGCGACTCGGTCGACATAAGCTCGAACTTTGGCTTTTGAACGCGTATCGAGAGATGACAACCATGTCTCAAAGGGCTTAACCCCAGAGTTCAATGAGAAATGCCGAATTTGAAGCATCAGGCCTCCGCATTAAACTAACAAATTTGTTAGTTTTGTCAAGCGTAAATTGCACGACTAGTTGATACAAGGTTATTTTAGTAACTTTGGTAGAAGTTTGGGAACGGACATCTGTGTGTTGAAGGAAGATGTCTGTTCGAGACAAATAAATAACAAAAATTTTCAAAGAAAATTAAGAGTTATCTATGGCTAATCACATAAATACATGAAAAACTCTGCAACTTCTTCTAGGCCGCTTCAATCTTAACTTTCAACTTTAAGTTTGCTTGCTGAATCTGCTCTTCGATGATTTTTGCTGCAAACAAACAACTCTGTGAGCATTCGGCTCTTTAACATGATGCTCCAGCATCTTCTGAGTCATACTAATCTCTTTGCTGTGAGACTTGAGAGTGCTTTTAATTTCTGACATTGCCTCGGAAAGACGTAACAATGGAGTGACCGCTTTGGCAATGATCTTTAAGTTTCTCTGAATATCTTCAAGAATCACGCCTTGCCGGAGCAGTTCATCCTTCATCGGCAGAATTGTGGTGTTTTTTCGTATAACTACGTCAATGATTTTTGTGGGTTGTGTTGATTTCATAGTGGATACCTCATAAAATATTTAGACGGATCATACTGCTCTGATGACGCAAATGCATCGATAATATGCTTAGGAAGAAAGATGTCCGTGTCAGTCGGGTGGTCGATTTATACTAAAATTAACACTCTCTAACCAATTTTATCGAGCTTCACTCATTACCCTATGGGGTCGTAATTAATAATTGCGAAGCTCCATCCATAATTACCGACAAGATTATTGAAATACCCGCGGCTGCATTTAGATAAGCGACACTACAAATAATACTTTACGCCTAACTAACTGCGTTTTATTCGGAACTTCCACGTTTTTTTTAATGACTTAAGAAGGATGAATTTGGTACCATTTGCGTATCCGTATTTGAATTGAATAGGCCAGGGAGGTTACATGCGTTATTCAAAATTGTTCCTATTATTTACCCCGTTTTTATTAAGTCACATTACATATGGCAATCCGACTGGAGGTCAGCCTCAGTTCTCAGAAACTTACCTGATACAAGACACTGAGAATGGTGTAGTCCTCGATCACGAGTTTTTAGTTGATCAGGGGATAAATTATTTTGACATCGACTTTTATTCGAATGAGCCTTGGGTTTGTCGTGCTCAAGTGCGGAATGTCTTTGTCGATGGTAATGCCCTGCCAGAGCACGCCGGACGATTCTACGTCGAAGGAAATCCGAATATTACTAATTTAGTTGTGAGATACTTCATCCCTCGGAACCAAGGGTATTGTACGCTTAAAGTAAACGGTTATAGAAAGAGTTCTCTTCCAGAAATTCCTTGCTCTGAAGATTCTGGGTGTGTCTTTGATGATTCTTTAGATCTTAATACTCTCGAACACCCAACATTGTCGGTAGCAGAATTTCAAGTAAGACAAGCTATAAAAAAGTTTAATATACAATTCTCTTCAAAAGAACCGTGGATATGTACAGCAAATGTACATAACGCATTTGCTGATGGCCGTTCTCTTGCCGGACTCAGCAGCATATTTTACACCGATCTTAATCCAAACGTGGATATACTAACCGTTGACTTTTTTGCTCCAGAAAACTTTGGATACTGCAGTTTGACGGTGAAGGGTTATCGGTAAACCATCTAGGTCATTGTAATTTACCAGCAAGAAATAAGCCGCACTACTTCAAGGTGCGGCATTTTATTTATTGGCTATTCCCAGATACCCGATTTGACCTAAACTTCACATCCCATATCGTTAGCTCAAATCCCGACTACTAATAATACGGTATCCTAGTCTTCGCTTGTTTATAATTTTTAGGTGAAGTGGCTGTATTTTACGTCGTAGATGAAGGATATGTACATCGATTGTTTTTAGACCAACCTTTATATTTGGCCAACCAAGCTCTAACAGGGATTCCTTTGACAACCAGTTTCCGTGAGATTCAAGAAGTGTACTTAGAATCATAAACTCTTTTTTTGTTAATGCAGCTAGCTGATTATTTTTGTTACATAAAGATAGATTGCCAAGATCAAGAAAGATTTTCTCATCCCCTAGGTTGAACTCCTTAACGTTAGTACTCTCGGAGTGTTTCATAATGTGATCTATATTTTGTCTTAGGATCTCTAAGCTAAATGGTTTGCGAATGTAGAAATGTATTCTTCTAGACATCCACTCTGTTATGACAGCGTCATCTTGCTCGCTTGTCACGAGAAGAACTTTTATTTTACTGAAGAGGTCGGTGTATTTAGTGTATTCAGGAAGCAGTAAGTCTACGTCATCTTTCAAGCTGTCTATTACTAGCACGCTTGGAAGCTTAAGATATGAATCAACTGTTTTGACAAATTGATTTATTGATGTGAGCTCTTGAAGATTATCTTTGAAGTGAGATGATAATGCGTTTTTTAGTTCGTAATCTGATTCAGTATTTACGAACCAAACGGATTTAAATGACACGTCAGTGTTGGTGTCTTTGTTAAAATCCATTAGAGTGCCTTAGTAGTTTAAACGTTCTATTTTAGTTCCAAACATAAATTTTATACCTACTAATAGGAATTTTCTAGTTAAGATTAGTTTGCCTTAAGAAAGAACGGCATACTATTAGTACGCGTACTAGGAATGTAGAGCTGTAAGCAAAGCTTCTAGTTTAAACTTAGCTCGCGGAGGTATTTGTAAGTATAGATGCCGGTTTTGTGTTGGTCGGAATAGTTTATTTGTACTGCATACTGTCCGACAGATTCAATATCAACTGGTCGCACAGACTCATTAATGTTTTCGGGTTTTAGGGTTCTTCGCTTGCTCCATTCATCGACGCAGGACGCGCAGGGACAAAGACGCCGCAACTCGACCGTATCAAAGAGGGAGACTTTATCATCGGTCCAAAGAATACGAAGAGTCTTCGAGTCTACTTGTTCAATATGTTTAATTCCAATATAGGGGTTCATTATTACGGTCTCCATTTCAGGCTGAACTGTGTCAGGGCATCTTTGTTCTTTAAGTGAAGTAATGATAAATGACGCGCACACTCACCACCAGCTTTTTGATAAGCAGCTGCGGCCGGGTTGTTTTTGTTACTGATAACAATCGGGGTGCCCTTGTCAGAACACTCAACAAGCTTAGGCTCGATGGGGATGTTAGCTAAAACAGGAATTCCAAATTGGTTAGATATTTTTTCACCACCACCGTAGCCATATAAGTGGTGTTGCTTATCGCATCCATCACAAATAAAATAACTCATCGTTTCGATAACGCCTAAGATCGGAACTTTAAGAGTATCAAACATAGAGATGGCTTTTCTTACATCAACCAACGCGACCTCTTGAGGGGTAGTAACAATAACTGCCGCGGTTACTGGTGCGAGTTGCGAGATTGTTAGCTGAATGTCGCCAGTTCCTGGTGGGTAATCGATGATTAAATAGTCGAGTTCGCCCCAGTGTACTTGAGAGAGAAATTGTTTGATGATTTGTGCAGCCATCGGGCCACGCAAAATAGTTGCTTTGGATTTGTCGTTAAACATCGCAATCGAGATTATTTTTACATTGTCGACAACTGGTGGCACTAGCATACCATCGACGCTTTTTTCGGGAAGACCGACTTTAGTCATTTGAGTAAGCGACGGTCCATAGACATCAGCATCTAAGAGACCTACTTTGGCGCCACTATTGGCTAGGGAAAAAGCTAAATTTACGGCTGTTGTGGATTTACCTACTCCGCCCTTGCCACTTGCGACCGCAATCAGGTTTTTTACTTGGCCCAGGGATTTTTGAATATTTGCAGGTTTTATTCCAGCCCCGCGAGTCTGGGCGGTCATAGTAACCACGGCTTCTTTGATGCCGGGAATATTTTGAATATGTTCTTTACATTGTTTTTGTAACAACTCTTTAACTGGGCAAGCGGGAGTAGTGAGCTCAATGGTAACCGACACCTTGCCTTCCAAAATCTCGATGCTAGTAACAAAGCCCAAGCTTACAATGTCTCGGTTAAGGTCTGGGTCGATGACATTTCTCAGAGCGTCTTTTACGGTGTCCTCAGTGCAAGTTAGGTTTAATACACCTTGTGAATTTTTACTTTGTTTGTTTTGGAAACGATCTAAAAAACTCATAATATTCCTATTTATAGTTCGTTGTTTTCTAAATATTTTGTCGCTTGAATAGCTGCCTGGCACCCCATCCCTGCAGCAGTAATTGCTTGTTTGAATGTGGGGTCGGCAATATCACCAGCAACGAAGACGCCGGGAGTTTTTGTCTCAGTGTAGTTGTGAGGAATAATATAACCATGTTCATCGAGGTCGACATAAGGTTCAAATATCTTTGAGTTAGGTTGATGACCAATGGCCATGAAAAAACCATCGACATCTAAAGTTTCGGTTTCATTGGTCTCGAGATTAGTTACTTTTATCCCGGTTAGGCCAGTCTTATCGTGGAGAAGCTCACTGGTACTATAAGGAAGCATGAACTTAATATTTGAGGTTTTCTGAGCTCTTTCTAGCATAATTTTCGAAGCTCGAAAGTGATCACGCCTATGAATCAAGTATACTTCCGAACATAACTTAGCAAGGTAAGTGGCTTCTTCCATTGCTGAGTCGCCGCCACCGACGATCGCGACTTTTTTATTCTTATAAAAGAACCCGTCACAAGTAGCACAGGTAGAAACCCCTTTACCCATAAGAACATCTTCATCTTTTATCCCTAAAGTTTTGGCTGTTGCTCCCGTGGCAATGATAACGCTATGAGAAATAATTTCTTTTTCGTCGGACCACATTTTTAGGGGAGACGAAGAAAAGTCGACTTTGGTGATTTCTTCATAGATAACTTTAGTTCCGACTCTTTCAGCCTGAGCGGTCATATCGGCCATAAGTTTCGGACCAGAAATTCCATTTTCAAATCCAGGGAAATTTTCAATGTCAGTAGTGGTGGTTAATTGGCCGCCGTGCTGCAACCCGGCGTATATCACTGGGTCTAAGCCGGCGCGCGCTGCGTAAATCGCTGCAGTCAAACCCGCGGGTCCGGTTCCTACTACAGTGACATTGTTAATACCTGTACTCATCAAATGCTCCTTCAGTATCATTAGGGTCTCACTATACTCACGAGCTAACCTATTGGAAATAGATGAATATTTAAATATCTGATATTGTTAATTATTTAGTGAGCAGCAATGCGTTATAATCGTTTGCTAGAGGTTTTTTATTTCAAATCATAGCTTTTGTAAGTGGGGTACCGGTTATGAAGCATAAAACGATATATCTGATTCTAGCGAGCTTTTCGCTGCTAGGGGCTGTTTTCGATGCGGGAGCTCGCGAGCGCGCTGATTCTCAGAAATTACAGAAAATATTCAATTCACCTGGCAATGTTGCTAATACCGTCGCCTTTCTCAGGGCTCAGGATGGTAAAGTACTCTTTTCTTACAACCCAAGTAGGGTCCTTATGCCCGCTTCCGTTACGAAGTTAGTAACCAGTGCCGTGTTGTTGGATAAATTTGGTCCCGATAAAACCTTTATAACTCGTTTCTACCATACTGGCACTCTTATCAACGGCAATATCAGTGGTGATTTGATTGTGGTCGGTGATGGCGACCCCTTCCTTGTTTCCGAGAAACTTTGGCAGGCGGTGTCAGATCTGCACCATTTGGGAGTGCGACGAATAAAAGGAAACATCATCGTCGATCAGAGTTTATTTCGCTCCGCTGAGTTGGACCGCTCTCGAGAATCAGGTAAATATCAGTCCGAGCATGCCTATGATGCGCCAGTTAGTGCGTTTGCGGTAAACTTTAACACCATAGCTCTCGCTATTGCTCCCGTTCATAGATTGTCTTCAAAATCAGTGCAGCGGCCGTTGGTCGCGATTGACCCTTATCCCATCGACGGTGTTTCAATAATCAATCGAGCACGGTCTGTTTCTGGTAATTCCCACAGCATAAAGGTCACACGTGTCACTCAAGCTAATTCGAAGATGAAGCTAGTAGTAGAAGGGGTTACCTCAGGTGGACGGTCCCTAGAGAAGGTCTATCGATCGCTCGGTCCTAAAACCGAAATCGCCGGTGAGTATTTGCGCTCGTTTTTAGAGGCTAGGGGAATTGTGGTAAACGGAGGCGTAAAAACCGGTCGAAAAAACATGTCGGCAAAGCTACTTTATGAACTTCCAAGCTACCCTCTCGCTAAGATGATTCTGGGTTTAAATAAATATTCTAATAACTTCATCGCAGATGTACTTACCAAGCGCCTAGGAGCAGAGTTTCCATCAATCGGAAGAGCAAATGCTGTAGGCAGTGGAACATATGAGAATGGTCGATTCGCTATCGAAAAGTATTTGAAAGAGCAGATTGAGCTAAAATCTATGTTTGTTTTTAATAACGGTTCAGGACTTAGCACTAAAAACCGGTTTAGCGCTAACGGTTTGAGTGGATTGTTGGTGCATATATATCGAAAGATGTCGGTCTTTCCTGAGTTTTTGTCTTCCCTGCCAGCATCGGGTGTAGACGGGACTCTAAAAGATCGTTTCAAGAAATCTAAGTTTCGGGGTTTAATTGGAAATGTTCGCGCTAAAACTGGTACACTTACTGAGCCTGTATCTGCTTCTAGTTTAGCAGGTTATGTGAGGCACCCGGTTCATGGAATGGTCGCTTTTGCTATTATCCAAAATGGAATTACTGGAAAGAAGCAGCCTTCGATAGGTGCCTTAAGAGATAGCCAGGAAGAATCATTATTATTTTTCTTAAATTACTTTAAAAATTGAAGGGCCGAATTATGTCAGAGAGAAAAGATATTGACTATGAAGAGGTGGCGCTTGCCTATCATGAGAGATCACCTAAAGGGAAGGTTGCAACTCAGCTGACAAAGCCTATCAATACCCAATTAGAACTCAGTGTAGCCTACTCTCCTGGAGTTGCAGGACCATGCAGAAAAATTGCTGAAGATGAAATAAATTCTTTTCGTTATACCGGTCGTGGTAATTTGATTGGAGTGATTACGAATGGCTCTGCTGTTTTAGGTCTCGGCAATATCGGAGCAGCAGCAGCTAAACCGGTCATGGAAGGTAAGGCGATGTTGTTTAAGAAGTTCGCCAACATCGATGTATTTGATATTGAAGTAAATGCAGACGACCCTGACGAGTTTATAGCTGTTGTTAAGGCTCTTGAGCCTACCTTTGGCGGCATTAACTTAGAAGACATAAAAGCACCTGAATGTTTTTACATAGAACAGACCCTAAGAGAAAAGATGAATATCCCGGTCTTTCACGATGACCAGCATGGTACCGCAATCATTGCATCCTCGGCGTTTTTGAATGCTCTTGAAATAACCCAAAGGAAGATTGGCGATGTTAAGGTCGTATTTTCAGGGGGCGGCGCGGCGGCGATCGCATGTGCTAATTTATTTTTAGAGCTAGGCGTTAAACGTAAAAATTTAATTATGTGCGATAGCAAAGGTGTGGTTTATAAAGGTCGTAAAGAAGGAATGAACCCTTACAAGGAAGCCTTTAGTCGAGATATCAAGCTTCGAACCTTGGCAGAAGCGATGGACGGTGCCGATGCATTTGTCGGTGTTTCTGCGCCAAATGTTCTAAATCCAGATATGATAAAGTCGATGGCGGCAAACCCGATAATATTTGCCCTCGCAAACCCTGATCCAGAAATCCATCCAAATCTAGTTCGTGAACACCGGCCTGACGCGATTATGGCAACGGGCCGATCTGATTTCCCTAATCAGGTAAACAATGTCTTAGGGTTCCCGTTTATTTTCCGTGGAGCTTTAGATGTCGGAGCGACTTGTGTTAACGAAGCTATGAAGCTTGCTGCTGTTTATGCAATCGCTGAACTCGCGAAAGCTGATGTGCCAGAAGAGGTAAATAAAGCTTACGATAGAGCCCAAGGCTATACGTTTGGTAGGGATTACTTAATACCCAAACCAGTAGATCCGCGAGTGCTGATGAGAGTTGCTCCAGCCGTGGCACAAGCAGCAATGGATACCGGAGTTGCTCGAAACCCGGTTGATATTGAAAGCTACCGAGATCAAATTGAAATGATCCTAGGACCAACCAAGAAAATTATTCGTAATGTTAGAAAACAGATTCATCAAGCAAATTTAAAATCTAAAAGTAAGCCGTTAATCGCAATTCCTCATGGAGTAGATCACAGAGTGATACGAGCTTCGGCACAAATATTTCATGAAAATGAGATTTCTTTATGCCTACTCGGAAATAAGGATGAGATCTGCAAAGAAGCGGAGTCTATTGGTATTAAAAACTTTGAACGAATGGTTTCGTTTGCAAATCCACTGGAAGATTCCAAATCTCAGTCCTATGTAGATTCTTTGTTTGAACTTAGAAAACGTCGGGGTGTTTCAAGGAGTGGGGCAGTTCAGCTACTTAGAAATCAAAACTACTTTGCCTCCATGATGGTTAGGAATAACGATGCTGACGGAATGGTCACGGGATTAGTCGAGCCTTATGCTGATGCAGTTAGGCCAATATTGGAAGTTGTTGGTGTGAAACCCGGACAGACTCTAGCTGGGATTTATATGATTGTGGTTGAGAACAAACTCTACTTCTTTGCTGACTGCACAGTTAATGTCGATCCTAATTCTAATGCTCTCGCTGACATTGCCATGGCTGCTGCTGAGGTTGCTGAGCGTTACACTACTGATGAAATCAGAGTAGCTATGCTTAGTTTTTCAAGTTTTGGCTCTGGTAAATATCCTTCGGTGAAAAAAATCTCTGAGGCAATTGAGATTTTACATGAAAAGAAACCTGACCTTTTGGTCGATGGTGAGATGCAAGCTGACGTCGCTCTCAATGCTGAGTTACAGAAGAAGGAGTTTCCATTCTGTGTGCTGGGTGGTGCCGCTAATATTTTGGTATTTCCTCACCTGGGTGCAGCGAATATTTCATATAAGCTCGTTACCAATATAACTTCGCAATCTTCAGCTACGGGACCTATTTTAGTGGGGGTGAACAAGCCTGCTAATGTCTTGCAGCGCGGTGCGACCGTAGAAGAGGTTGTTAGCATGATTTATATCACCGCTGAGCATGCGGTTGTGCCTTAATATATGAGAGTTAAAGTTTCACCATAATCCCCCGATAAATAAGTACGGTATAGGGTGGTTAGTATGGTAAAAAAACGAAAACAGCCAAAAACAAAAATGATTTCAATGAGAATCACCGAAGCACAGTACCGTTATTTAGATGAAATGGCTGAGAGAATTAAGAGTCAAACCGGATTTCGGATCACAAGAGCCTCGATTATCTTAAAGCTAATGGAATTTGGCCTACCTTATTTGGACGCAGAATTTCCTAAAGAACATGACCAAACTAGAGATAAGTCAGCTTAGTCGCAAAGATCTAAATGATACCCTACAAATTAGTGATAAGAAGTCAGGGTGATCTAATAGGCATTTTTATTGTCGATAAAATGGGGTAACTGTCAGACTCCCTTGGCAATAAGATTTTTACACCTCATAAAAACCTTTACAGTGTCGGGTGAATTTTCGAGACCGTGTGTTCCAATGAAACAATCCGTTCTTCGTGATCCTTACTTGTCGCTGGTAGTGTATCAAATCCGGATACCTTTTCAGCGATGAAGTGAAGTGCTTCAAACCCCTGTCTGACCTCGCGTTGAAGATTTTCAAACATCAATCCTAAGCGGTGGAGAGCGGCTTCTATTTGACTTAGCTTTTCGGTGTTTTTATCAACTCTGTGACACAATAAATGCAATAATTGATCATGTTTATCGTGCCGCGTTGTGTGCTCGTCTAATATCGTGCCGTGTTTATTAAGTATGATGGTGTGCTCGTCTAGTTTTGTACTATGTTCATCGAGAATAATATCTATTCTCATGAATTTTTGGCTATGCTGATCAAGTGTTTCGTCTAGTTTTTTTAGCGAATTAAAAATCTTTTCCATACCGAGTTGTTCCCTTCCATCTATATTTGCAGGAATGATTTCAAATAAACTTATCTTAGTCCACGGACATTTAAATCAAAGGGGCAGGGTCCCCTCCCTTTTCGGGAGGGTTGGGGCCAATGAGCAGTTGGCAGGTAGAGCGGGCTAAGCCCGGAAAACGGGAGTGGTATTTGCGCCCCAGTAGGTTTGTCAGTATAACTGGTGACAAAGGCAGGAGTAGTCACCAAATTCCTGAAGCGCGGTACCTATTAAATCAATCCTTGATTGTCTCTAAAGGTCTTTAACATGTCTAAGATCTTAAGGGTCAAGGCTCTAGATCAGAAATACTATGAATGAAAATAAAATAGTCTTTTATTTTAGGTGGTTATAAGCTGTTTAAATTTTGACAATGTAAGTGCGAAAATCAGTTCTTTTTTTCATCTTTATTTTCAGCATGTTATGGTTACCTTTGTAGTGTGGAAAAGCTTGGATACAGCTCATCTCAGTGCGGAAGATAAATCATCGATCAAATCTTGAAAATACTCAGTTCCTATCGCGAGTCTTACGGTGCTGTCTGATATAAACGAACGTTCTTTTTCTGCCTCCGATAAGTCAGCGCCGTAAAAGAGGTTTGATGGTGCGGCTAGTGACTCTTGTGAACCCAAGCTTGCTGCTAGCTTAAAGAGTTTTAATTGATTTAGGAATGTTTCCATTCCTTGAGAGCCACCGGCAATATCAATAGAAATCACCGAACCAAAGTCTTTCATCTGTTTTTTCGCAAGGTCATAATTTGGATGGGAAGACAATCCAGGATATAGAACTCTTGTTATCTTTAAGTGTTCCTCTAAAAACTTAGCGATAGCTAAAGCATTTTTACATTGTCGCTCGTATCTTAGATAATAAGTTCTTAATCCACGTAAACAAAAGTCAGCTGCTCTTGGGTCTAACACGGCTCCCATTTCCATAGTTTCGTGTCTAATAGGGTCAATTAATTCTTTTCTAGTTAGAATAGCGCCGCCCATAGCGTCTCCAGATCCAACAACAAACTTAGTTAAGCTGTGAAGGTAGATATCGATGTCATAGTCACTATGATTGTGAAAACCGGCAAAGGTATTATCTAAAATAGTTAGAACACCTGCTCTCTTGCAGATTTTGACGATAGCATCGATATCAACTATTTTTGTGGTTGGATTAGAGGGTGACTCAAATATAAAAGCCTTAGTTTTTCCTGGGATAATAGCTTTGGTTATGGATTCTAAATCTTCTCCCCATGCGAGAGTCGCATCGATACCAAATCTCTTCAGAGTTTCTCGGAGAAAAACTCTTGTGGGTTTATAGCCGTCGTAGAGTCCGACTATGTGATCCCCGGCACTGAGTAAGGATAGCAGTGTTCCGGTGATTGCCGCGACTCCGCTGCCTAGACATATTCCGTCTTCGGTATTTTGTAGCTTACTTAATGTTAGTTCCAATTGTCTAACTGTCGGGTTCATCGCTCGGCTATAAAGAAACCCTTCTCTTTTTTGGTCAAGTAGATCGACCACTCCTTGGTAATCATCGAAGTAATATTTGACCGATTGGTACAGTGGCGAGGTAAGGCTGTGGTTATCCGGCGCTAGCGTAACCTTTGGCTGATGAACAATGAGAGTCTCGTTATTCATAACTATCCATGGAGGGGCATGCACAAACGAAGTTGCGATCTCCGAATACATTGTCAATACGAGACACAGACGGCCAGAATTTATTTTTTTCTAACCATCTGAGCGGGTATGCCGATTGTTTTCGTGTGTAGGGTAGATCCCACTGATCACTTGATACCATTGCTATAGTGTGCGGAGCATTTTTAAGTAGGTTGTTATCCTTGTCGGCTTTACCTGATTCGATTTCGGTGATTTCACTTCGAATCGTTAACATCGCCTCGCAAAACCGATCTAACTCCGCAATGGATTCACTTTCGGTTGGCTCTATCATCATGGTGCCAACTACAGGCCAAGCGATGGTAGGGGCGTGAAAACCGTAGTCCATCAATCGTTTTGCGACATCTTCTACGGTAACACCAGTAGTCTTTTGAATGGATCTTAGGTCTACGATACACTCATGCGCCACTAAACCATTTTTTCCTTTGTAAAGAATTGGATAATTATTCTCTAAACGTTTTGCAATGTAGTTAGCATTTAAAATTGCAACTTCACTTGCGTTCTTGAGTCCAGCGGCGCCCATCATTCTGATGTACATCCAAGATACTGGTAAAATACTAGCGCTACCATAAGGTGCCGCCGATACAAGTGCCACCTCGTTAGACTCGTTACTATCAGCGATATCGTGCGTAGGCAGGTAGGGGCGTAAGTGCTCCTTAACTCCGACCGGACCAACTCCAGGGCCGCCGCCGCCGTGAGGTATCGCAAAAGTTTTATGAAGATTCAAGTGGCAAACATCTGGTCCAAACTTTCCGGGCAGAGCTAGGCCAATTTGAGCGTTCATGTTGGCACCATCCATGTAAACTTGTCCGCCCCCCTGGTGAACGAGTTCGCAAACTTCGACCACTGACTCTTCGAAGACCCCGTGGGTAGACGGGTAGGTGATCATTAATGCTGAGAGTGTATCTTTGTGTTTAGCTATTTTAACTTTAAGATCTTCAGTATCTATGTTGCCCTGGTCGTCACATTTAATTACAACCACTTTCATTCCGGCCATGACAGCACTTGCTGGGTTTGTGCCATGAGCTGAGTTTGGTATAAGGCAAACCTTACGCCCGTGGTCTCCGTTAGATTCATGAAATCGATTGATCGCCAGTAGTCCGGCGTACTCTCCTTGAGCCCCTGAATTTGGTTGCAATGAAAAAGCATCAAAGCCGGTTAGCTCACACAGCATTTTCTCCAGTTGGTCTATCATTGTTTGATAGCCGCCGCATTGCGCCTTAGGAGCAAATGGGTGCATTTTTGAAAACTCTGGCCAGCTAACGGGCATTAGTTCGGCTGCTGCATTTAATTTCATGGTGCACGATCCTAATGGGATCATAGATTTTGTTAGAGAAAGATCTTGAGATGCTAATTCTAAAATATATCTCATAAGTTCAGTTTCAGAATGGTAGCTGTTAAAAACCTCTTGCTGTAATAAGTCAGATGTTCTTGTTTGGTTTGAGTCGATACACCAAGCTGCATTTTTACTAAGTTGCTCTACATCACACTTTTTTGAACCTAAGCTGATACACAGCGCGAGAGTTTCAATGTCTTTACTAGAAGTCGTTTCGTCAAGGCTGATAGCGACGCTTGTATTGTCAATTTTTCGAATATTAATCTTATTTTGATATCCGTGTTGTATCACTTGATCAGCAGAAACTTGGTTTAGTTTGACTGCTACCGTATCGAAGAAGTTTTTATAGACGACCTCGTGGCCTAACTCTTCGACAGCGCTTTTTAAACAACAAGCCAGACTGTGAACTCGGGTAGCGATGCGTTTAAGTCCTTTAGGGCCGTGATAAACGACGTACATCGCCGCCATGTTTGCAAGTAAAGCCTGCGCAGTACAGATGTTACTGGTGGCCTTTTCTCTGCGGATATGTTGTTCCCTGGTTTGTAGAGCAAGTCTTAATGCTGGTTTGCCGGTACGGTCTACAGAAACACCAACAACCCGACCAGGTAGTTTCCGAACCAAATCCTCGCGACATGCAAAATAGCCTGCGTGCGGCCCACCAAATCCCATAGGCACACCAAAACGCTGCGTACTACCAACTGCGAGGTCGGCACCGAGTTCTCCGGGGGAAGTTATAAGATTTAGCGCGAGTAAATCAGCTGCGAAGACTGCGAGGCCATCTTGGTTATGAAGTTTTTCGACAAAATCTTTATGGTTGTCGATTTGTCCGTTATTTGCAGGGTATTGTATGAGGGCGCCAAACACTGAATCATCAAATTTGTATTCATTTAGATTGGCAACTACTATTCTTATACCTCGGGTTTGAGCCCGGGTTCTTATTACCGCAATAGTTTGGGGGAAACATTGATCAGATACCAAAAATACCCGGTCATTTTTTTTGTTTTTAACCGCGTCACAAACAGACATCGCTTCTGCAGCGGAGGTTGCCTCGTCCAATACCGATGCGTTAGCAACCTCAAGTCCGGTTAATTCCATCACCATGGTTTGGAAGTTTAGCAGCGAGGTGAGACGTCCTTGGGAAATTTCAGCTTGATAAGGAGTGTACTGGGTGTACCAAGATGGATTTTCAAGGATGTTTCTTTGAATCACGGCGGGAGTGTGGGTGTCGTAATAACCTTGCCCTAGGTAAGATTTATAAACTTCATTTTGTTTTGCTAATGAGTGAATCTCAGAGAGAGCTTCCTCTTCAGTACTGTCTTGTTGAGCAAAAATAGGCTTGTGATTTCTAATTACCTTCGGAACCACTGAATCAATTAATTGATTCATAGAACCAAATTCAAGTAGATCAAGCATAACTTGTTGCTCGGACTGGTCTGGTCCGATATGTCGATCTTGAAATTTTTGTTTATCGTCTATTGATTCTGATATTGAGTTCACCTACGCCTCGGTTTTACTGTGTGTTCATCTTGTTCAACTCAATCAAAGTGAAGCATTTAGAGCTATTCATTCTTCTTTGAGATGACCTGTTAATATCTTACTAGGCGCACAGATTAAACCAGCCCTAGGCAAAAGGCAATGAATCTTAGTGCTTGATTTAAGGGGTTTATCGGGGAGATGATGGTAGCATTGAGATTTTACCGGCTTAACTTGGGGATATATGCATTTAATCGAAAACTTTAAAGAAGACCTAGCCCAAATGAGGACTATTATCAGTGAAAGCTCGGGGCCATCGGTAAAATCGTGGCTAAGTGTTCTTCGCCCAAGTGTTTTTTTAAAACTACTTAAACTCGCCATATCTCAGCATATATCGCCAGCTCAGGTTGGCTTGGCGGTTGGCGTGGGCGTCTGTGTCGGGATGACTCCGTTATTCGGTTTTCATTTGCTCTTATGTATTCTCTTGGGTTCTGCTTTTCGCTTGAATAAATTGGTGATGTATCTGGCCGCTAATATTTCTAACCCTGTTTTAATCCCCCTGATAGTATATGCAGAATTTCAATTAGGCTCTCTCATATCATCTGGTCAATTTGAGTCGATTTCTATCGAAGTTGTGAATAGGGGAGTGGGCTCATGGTTCTATCAAGTATTGACGGGGTCGTTAGTTTTAGGTCCTTTAGTTGGGATCCTTTTAGGGTTTGGTGTCTACTTTTTTATGATTGCTTCCAGGGCTCGGGAAAATACTGAGACGGTCTATGATAATATTCGCATAGAGATTTTTAAAGCTTTTAGAAAACATAGTCGGTTTTTTGCCGGTTACGTAAACGGCAAACTTCGTTTCGATCCTGTTTACCGTGATGCTTTAGCAGTAGTTCCTAAGGAAGCCTCCATTTTAGATGTTGGTGGGGGTGTGGGCTTGTTTTGCATCTATCATCATCTTTTTCACTTAGGAAATCCTGTCAGTAAAAAAATAGTTGTTGATTGGGATGATGAACGGGTTGATCTGGGAAAAAAGGTATCGAATGAAAACGCTTGGCCGATCCGCTATCAAAGTAAAAATGCTTTCTCAGATGAAATATCAGGCCATTTTGACAGCATTCTTTTGTTTGATGTTCTGCACTATCAAAAAAAACCTCAGCAAGATCAGCTTATAATGGAGCTTTTTAAAAACTTGAACCCTGAAGGTGTCTTGCTGATTCGAGAAATGAACTCTAAACATCAGATTAAAAACTTTTTTACTTGGTTGTTAGAGAAGCTGTCTATTGGTCTGTCTTTTACCAAGGCAACGGAGGTCTCTTCGAGAAGTGTAAATGAATATGTAGAGATACTTGTTGGTCTTGGTATGGAGGTTGATTGGCAGCCCTGTGCGAGAGGGGTGTTTTTTTCCAACTACCTCATTGTGGCAAGAAAACTAAGTAGCTAGTATTTTTTTATAAAAATTGTCTAATTTTCCCAGCTGTGATTGCCAGCTAAAATGAGTTGATACGGTGCTTCGCCCTTGTTCAGAGAGCTTAGTATAAGTTTCGGGTTCATCAATAAGTTTCGTGATGATCTGAGCGAGTTGTTCGGGGTCTGACGGAGGAATGCAATAACCACCCCCGTGAGTATTGATGAGTTCTTGAAGCAGAGGGAAGTTAGATAAGATGACTGGTAACCCTAAAGCCATGTATTCAAACATTTTTGTTGGAATGGATTCAATATAGTTTGGAGCAGGGCTTAAAATCGATAACCCAACATGAGTTTTCGCCAAAACTTGATAGCTATCTTTAGATGGTAAAAAGCCGTGGAATCTCACTTTTTGTTTTTTTAACCGGTTTTGAATCGACAAAATTAGCGGGTTTAACGCCTCAGGGACTCGGCCTATGCAATCGAAGTCGCACTGGTAGCCTCGTTGTTCAAGAAGAGCGAGGGCCTCAAGCGTTGTGATCAAACCGCGATCTTTAGAAATGCTGCCTAGGTAAGAAAGTGTAAAGTTTTCATATTTTTCTTCATGAAGATTTTTAAGATCTTCTAATCTGGGATAGTTTAAAATAGTTGTGGTGTTCGAAAGAAACGAAAAGTCTTTATGGTAAGAAGATTCTGCAAAAACGACACCTAGCCTTCGGAGTAAGACCCTTTCAACACTGTAAACGAAAGATGAAATAAATTTCTGCAGACACTCGGGTATCCAAGGCTTTGTGAGGATAGACTTGCTGATATTTTCATGCATATCAAACACGACTCTTTTTCCTAGTATCGAAAGGACGAAACCATATGGAATGAGCTCAGGGTCATGAATATGATATAGATCTGCTTTGAGCTTTAGCGCTTGCTTAAAGGCACTAAAACCAGAAAATAACATCCGCGATAATCGTGACGTTGGTTTAGCTATGGCTTTGATGTTGACGTTATCGACCGTTTGGTCGTGGTCGTGAGAAGCGATCAAGTGAACTTGGTAACCGAGTTGCGCGAGAGAACGACATTGTTTATAAAAAATCCGTACATCAAAAGCTTGGTGCACGGTGGTTATATGAACAATCTTTGGCTTTGGTTGGTTCAACTTTTTCGCCGTATTCGTGCTAAAATCGGTAACGAAATGCAGCAAGCTTTAAAGAAAGCGTTGATGTATCGGTTTTTTGATCCAGTTCTTTGTCGCTACTCGAGGTAATTTGATATTTTATTCCGCAGATATAGTTGAAGTGCCGGTAGAGTTTAAACACAAGATCGGCATCTATAAACACCCGTTGTCCTGTCGAGTTTGACTTACTTGTTACCGCATCTGATGTTATTTTTCCTTCGCTTTGATTGTGCGAGACAAGTGCTCCTAGTTCAAGATTTTTTCTAGGATCGAGGCGAAACGTTTGCTCGATAAATACCCCGATTGTGGTAGATGTTACCTCTGATTTGGTATCATTTTCGTCCTCAGTAGTAGAGCTTTCGTGGCCAAGTATGCCGCCGATTTCTAAACTAGGGTCGAGATTGTAACTAAGGGCTAGAGAGCTTCCGGGGTTTAGCGGGTAAGCATAAAAGGTAAACCGATCTACATGAATTCCAAGTTCTAAATTTGTATTGTAGCTATGAAGCGTAGTTGTTTTTGTTTCGGTGGACTCACCACTATCTGGCTTTGTTTTACTATTTGTCATGTCGTAGCCATACACATGATGGTTTATTTCAAATTCAACAGCCTGAGCCGTGACAGAAAAAGCGAATACCAATATAAGTAGAATATGTTTCAAAGTAAATCTCCCTGGTTAACTGATGGGCAGTCTACTATAAATACCTAAACAAACAAGTGTGATTTATCGGGTGATTGGTTGGAACTCTACCCGAGCGTGATTCTTCGAGCTTTGGAAGGCCGATTCAATTATTTTGATTACGTTAAGTGCTTCTAAGGAAGCGACGGGAGGCTCTCTTTGGGATGTGATGGCTGCATGTACTCTTTTATAGAACTCTCCGTAGTCCCCAGCCTTATTGGAGATGTTTTTTTGGTCCAATTTACCGCTGTCTGATATTTGAGAAATTTGTGACGTGGTACTTGATGTGGCTTTTAACCATTGCTCTGAATACGGTACAACTTGATTTTTTAGAAGCTCTTCTTGTGGGTCTAAAGCTTGGCTTACTAAAGATCTTTTTGTACCAAAAACTTCAAATCGGGCTGTTTTGTGGCAGATTAAACTGGAAGACCGCAGGACTACCCGAGTGGTTTTATAATGAAGGGTTAGCTCGAAGTAATCGTCAACCTTCGCACCTTCACGCTGGGATAAAATATCTGCTGATACATGTGTTGGGTAACCAAATAAACAAACGGCCTGATCTGCTAAGTGAGGTGCAAGGTCAAAGAATACACCGGATCCAGCCTGCGGTTGATCTCGCCACCCCGATGATACGGAAGGTTTAAATCGATCAAACCTGCTTTCAAATAACTTGATCTCACCAAAGGTATTTTTATCGATCAGTTCTTTTATTGTTAGAAAATCACCATCCCACCGTCGGTTGTGAAATGCCGTGAGTAAAAGTTTGTTTTTTCGAGCTGTTTCAATGAGATCTAAACCCTCGTCGAGTGAATTGACGAAAGGTTTCTCTACGACGACGTGCTTTCCATCGCACAGTGCTTTCTTTGAAATATCGTAGTGATATATATTTGGAAGCGTGTTGATAATTAGACTTATGCTTGGGTCTGAAAGGATGAGATCAAGATCTTGCGTCACCTGAATATCGGGATCTATCGCGAATACTTCGCTTTTTCTAGATGAGCTAATGTATTTAACCTTGAAGCCAGGGTTCGTCAAAAGAAAGGGTAAGTGAAAAACGCGGCCCGAAAGGCCATAACCTAATAAAGCTACTTGGATAGGCTTAGTCATGTACACTGTCCGAAATCACCATTGCAGCTGCACCTAGTATCGCACCGTCGGCTACTGAAAGTTTCGAAACTAATAATTCAAAATCATTGAGTGAAGGTTGGTAGGCGATAGGTATCAATGCCGATTTAATCATGTCGAGGTAACGCTCTCCAACGACCATCCCACCACCTGATAAAATTATTTTTTGTGGTGATAAGATTGCCATCAGTTGTTGTAAACCTATTGCAAAATACAGCGCGGTTTCTTGGAAGATCTTAAGGATTTGAGGATCTTCGTTTTTAAATTGTTCAACAATTTGGTGGTAGCTAAGTTCGTTGCCTAGATTCTGCTTAGTCTGTTCTTTAATAGCCCGGACTGAGCAGTGGCTTTCAAAGTGGCCACGGCCACCACATTTGCAAGGGTTGCCATTAGGGTCCACAATAATATGCCCGGCTTCACCGGCAATTCCGGAAGCGCCGGTTAGAAGCTGGTTATTACAAAATATTCCAGAACCGATCCCGGTGCCGACTGTAATACTTACGAAGTCACTGCACCCGCGCGCTTGTCCCCATGTTTTTTCGCCAATTGCGGCGACGTTTGCATCGTTTTCTAACTTAAGATGGCCTGGGAAAATTTCTTGAAAACTTGTTACTGAAAATTCGGCTTCCCAGTTTAAGTTAGGCGGTGCGATTAACTTGTTTTTTTTAGAACTGTAATTAGGAAGCCCTATTCCGACAGGAAGCCGTTCTTTGTCAATTCCGTGTCGTTCCAGATAAGGATAAACCGCTGCCTTTAATCGGCCGACAAAATCAGAAAAAGTACTAGAAGCCTCTGTTCGGAAGTGCTGAGACTCTATGGTTTCACCCTTAGCATCGACTAACGAAAACTTCGTATTTGTACCACCAATGTCGATGCCTAGAGCGTAGGATTTCAAGAAAAATACCACCAGATGAAAAACACAATTAAACATAATAATACCGATAGAGCTATATCGAGTTTGGGTGTTGGTATCGAAGGTTTGGAACCCTTTTTCTTAAAAACTTCGGAAATAGGTTGTTCTGGGGTTATAAGGCTGACGACTGTCATCAAAATCGCACTAAAAGCAAAAAGATACGCGGCGAAATGTAGGAAATTTGCATGAGCAAACCAATACAGAGTTCCGCCTTCGGTTAGGCTGTCTTTGTTGATCTCGAGGACCAATCTAGCAATACCAAGTACAAACCCTGAGTAAAGTGCTGCAACAGCACCTTTTGAGTTGATGCGCCGCCAGAGTAAACCAAGTAAAAATACCGCCGCTATAGGTGGAGAAATATAGGCCTGAACACTTTGAATATATTTAAAAATTCCTCCTGATATGAATCCAATCATAGGAATCCATAAAACCCCCAGCACAACAAGTCCAACGGTAGACCATCTGCCAATAGAGATGAGTTTTCTTTCTGGAGTATTAGGGCTGCGGCGTTTAAAAACTTCGTAGGTAATTAAAGTTGAGCAAGAGTTAAATACCGACGACAAAGAGCTCATTAAAGCCGAGAGGAGTCCAGCGATGAAGATTCCTCTCAGGCCGCTGGGGAGTACGAACGCGGCAAGTGTTGGAAGTGCGTAGTCGGGTTTTGCTAAGTCTACCATTCCCTGTTTAGAAAGAGCCAAGCAGATCATTCCGGGGATTACGAATATAAATAATGGTAGAATTTTAAGGAATCCCGCAAATAAAGTACCGCGTCGTGCTTCTGTTAAGTTTCTAGCCGACAAAACCCGCTGAACCACATATTGATCCGTACACCAGTACCAAACACCTAGTATCGGCGCGCCAAATAAAATGCCAGTCCAAGGAAAGTCTGGATCACTCATGGTTCGCCACATACTTAGAAACTCTGGAGATAATGTCTGCTTTAGTTCCGACGGCCCTCCAAGATGAGAGAGACCTAAAATTGTGACCAAAATAGAACCGCCGATCATTACGACCATTTGTGCGGCATCGGTATAGATGACCGCTCTAAGACCACCAAATATCGTGTAGATACCGGTTGCAACTACCACGATAATCGCGCCAACCCAAAATGACACACCGATCGCCTCGAAAACAACCGCGCCTGCGTAAATGGTGACCGAGATCTTTGTTAGGACGTAGGCCACAATCGACACAAAGGTCAGGTAATTGCGCGCAGTTTTAGAAAATCGAAGCTCCAAAAACTCGGGCATCGTGGTTACTGAGGTTCTCAGATAAAACGGTACGAAAAACCACCCGAGTAGAAGTAGAATAAAACAAGCCAGTAATTCGAACTGTGATACAACGACACCCGACGATGCCCCAGAGCCAGCAAGCCCTATAAGGTGTTCGGAGCCAATGTTTGATGCGAATATCGAAGCTCCGATAAGAAACCAACCAAGGTTTTTTCCTGCGAGAAAGTAGTCTTCGGATTTTTCAAATTTCCCTCTATTTGTTACTTTGAGCGACAGACCAAAAATAAAAACGAAGTAAAGTAAAATAACGACTATGTCTAATAAGCTCAAGCTTAGGGTGTTTTCCATAAAAAGATCTCTTATGTTTAAATTTTAATATCCGTCTTGATTTTGATTGGTTTCTCTTTTAGACTTGTTAGTTATTAAAATCAAACAAGAAGTAGAGATATTATGAAGAAAACTTTTTTTTCCTTAATGGTTGTGTCTTTTTTGCCGCAGTTGTCATCAGCTCAAGAATCTTGGGTTAATTTTCAATACCGAGCATCCAATGAAAAGCTGATGGCTAATATCTCGCGCTCAGATACGCCGCCGGGCTTCATTGTTGCGTCTCCCTCAAAAAGCGATCCTAATTACTACTTTCACTGGGTAAGAGACGCGGCTCTGGTTATGTCAGCATTGCAGCAAAGCCTTCCTTTTGAAAAACAAAAGCCATTATTTGTCGACTATATTAAGCTAGTGAATCAACATCAACAAATTTGGAAAATAACAGGGCAAGGCGAGCCGAAGTTTAATCCAGATGGTACTAGTTTTAGTTTACCTTGGGGTCGACCGCAAAATGACGGGCCAGCACTACGTTCGATTGTCTTAGTTCGGCATGCGTTAGAGTTAATAAAAACAGGGCAAACTGATTACGTTAAGTCTCATTTATACGGTGGTAAGATTCCAGCCAACACGGTTATCAAAAGAGACTTAGAGTATGTTTCTCATAATTGGCGCAAGCATGACTTTGACTTGTGGGAAGAAGTGAAGGGCCATCATTTTTATACCCGCTACGTGCAGAGAAGTGCATTGGTGCTTGGTGCTCAACTTGCAGAACAACTCGGGGATAACGGCGCCGCAGTATGGTACCGCAAACAAGCAGCGCAGCTAAGTCAAGAACTTGAAAAGCATTGGTCCGCTGAGAAGAATTATATCTTGTCAACTCGTAACCGTGTTGACGGATTGCCCTACAAACATACAAACCTTGATGCATCTATTATTCTTGCAGTCAATCATGCCTCGCTGCCGGGGCTAAGCTTCTCGGTCACTGACGAACGTGTGATCGCGACTGCTTGGGAACTCATCGACACATTCAAAGATATTTACCCCATTAATAGTAAGTTTGAAGGAGTGGGGATCGGTCGTTATCCGGAAGATCGGTACTTCGGTGGCAATCCTTGGTTCTTACTTACAGCTGGCTTAGGTGAGTATCTTTTTAAACTAGCTAACGAATATAAATCGAAACCTAAATTCAACGTCTCAATTATCAGTAAGAAGTTTTTCAAAAAATTTCTTGGTTACGAGTTTACTCACAGTCTTATTGTGGACCAATTAACTACCACTCAGATTGTATCTAAGCTAAATGCTAGAGGTGATCAATTCTTAAATCGTATTCGTCGGCACGCCTATAGTGACGGCAGACTAGATGAACAATTCGACAAGTATACCGGCTTCATGAAGGGGGCGAGAGACCTCACTTGGAGTTATGCGGCGTTTTTAACATCGGTTAATGCAAAGCGTAATGGGATTGATGCGAAGGTTAGATAGAGGCTTATTTCTAGGGTGTAAATAGGTTGTGTTATGGAGTTTACTCTTTTTGTAAAATAATTTCGTTTTTTAGGCGGCCTAGGCCTTCTACCTCTAGTTCAATGGTGTCGCCGGGCTTTAGCCAAACATCATCAAAGTCTTCATTCTTACTCTTGGCCTGTTCTCTCCAATGGTAGTTTAGTTCTCGTAAGCAGCCGGATCCTACTGTTCCAGAGCCTATTGCCTCACCTGGGTATAAAGTTGTCCCGTAGGAACAGCGTTCAATAATTTCTGCAAATGTGAAATACATGTCCTTTAGGTTTCCAGCACTAATCTTCTTACCATTTAAATATGCAAACATCGGTAAGTCCCAGTGACTTCCATTAGTTGTCAAGATTCGTTTGGATTCTAGGTGAGCTAGAGGAACTAGTTTTGGACCTAGAGCAGTGGCGAAATCCTTACCCTTTGCTGGACCTAGCTTCAGTCGCATTTCTTCCCACTGAATGGTTCGAGCAGAAAAATCATTCATAATCGTAAAGCCTGCGATATACTCATCCGCATTTTTTGCTTTTATATTTTTACCTTGCTTCCCGATGACTATGGCAACTTCAAGCTCAAAGTCTAACTTATCGAGATGGTTCTGCTGAACGTACACCGGGCCGCCCCCGATGATGGAAAGGTGGTTTGAATAGTAGAAGACTGGAAACTTATAAAACTCCGGTACTACTTCTCTTCCTGCCTCCTTGGCGGCGGACTCGATATGTGCCGCAAATGCGAACCCGTCCCTTAGTGAAATTATTGCAGGTAAGTCCATCAAGTAATCTTTCTCCAAGACAATTTTCCTACCCTTGCTTCTAAACTGACTAATCCCCGAGGTGTTAGAAAGGAAGTGAATTTATTCACTTGGGCAACCAAGAATAAACATCTTGACCGAGTTTCAAAGATAGGCCAAGTAGAATAACTCCAGAAATAAAGTAGACTACTCGCATTGACTTTTGGTTGTTGAACATCTTGCTCATCCGTTGAGCGAAGAATGTTAGACCAAAAAACCAGGTAATCGAAAAGGCGCTAGCACCGGCTCCAAAAGAAGCCCTTTCCAGAAGTTCTGGAAATTTTGCGGCGTAGCTACCTATTAAGACGACGGTGTCTAGGTAGACGTGTGGGTTCAGAAGGCTGAAACTAAGTGAAAGTAAGGCGGTTTGTTGTGTTGATACGATTTTGATCTCAACCGCTTCTTGAGTGTGATTGGGTGTTAGTGCCCCTTGTAGTTTTTTCGCTCCGTAGAAAAAGAGAAAAAGGACTCCCGAAGCACCAAAGAAAAACTTTAATGAGGGGTACCAGACAAATATTGTTGCCGCTCCTAAAACCCCCGCCATCACTAAAATCGTGTCGCAGGTTGAGCAAATGGAAGCGACCAGAAATTGGCGTTGTTTTTTCAGCCCAGACTCAAGTACGAAAATATTCTGAGCTCCTAAGGCTAGGATTAAACTTGCCTGAAGAAGGAACCCTTCGATAAACTCGTTCATGTTTTTAGATCTTCTCGCTGTCGGGTAGAGAGGTTTGTTTTGGTTGATAAATGGTGGGCATGGGAGGACTCGAACCTCCGACCTCTCGCTTATCAGGCGAGTGCTCTAACCAGCTGAGCTACATGCCCACTAAGAAATAGTAGAGGAATTTTTATAGGTGTTGGAATGGTTAGCGTCAATGGTTAAATTTAGAATAGGCAGGGCGCGGCCTGATTAAGGGCCGCACAGGAATAGCGGTAGCTTTTTAAGGGGGTTATGCGTGAATCAGTTTTTCTTTTAGTCCGATCCCAGCAAGTCCATACTTCTTGAGTTTCCTTTGAAGCGTTCGTATCCCAATACCCAGCGTGCGGGCAGCATGAGTGCGATTATAACCCTTGTGTTTTAGGGTTTCTAGGATAACCGTTCGCTCTATTTCCTCAAGCTTAGTTCCTGGTTCAAATTGGATTGTCGCTGTTTCGTCAGCCTGAGCTGTCATCATGGTGTTGCTTTCCATACTCGCCATCGTGTACATAGATTTGCCCTCCGTGCAAATGGTTCAATTTCTTACCGAAGATATAATTGCAAGTACCAGACCAAAGCGTGAATATATATAAGATATTGATATTATTATGAATAATTAAGTCTAAAAGGGGGGGTGGTTGGAACTGGTATCAAAAAGAGACCGCTATCTGGTATTGGTTTAACTCTGACAAGAGGGGCAGAAGTAAGTGGCTCGGTTCTGGGTCCTGGTTGCTTCGATTGGTGTCTGGCAATGGTTACAGGGTTTTTGGGCTTTGGAATAGACTTGATGGGAGTGAGAAAAATAGCCTGGATTGCCTTCGGGATTTTGAAAGTCTTTGATAGTCGAGCCGCCGGCTTTGATCGCCAAACGTAAGGTTTTGCGGATTTGTTTTGCTAGAGTGTTCCAGCTTTCCTTTGAGATGGTCTTTACAGCTCTCTCAGGATGAATGCCGGCATGAAACAGGCTTTCGTTCGCATAAATATTTCCGACGCCTACAACGATGTGTGCGTCCATAATAAATGATTTCACGCACCTACTTTTATCTCTACTCAGTTTGAAAAAATGGTTTCCCAGTCGGTCTGTTTCTAATGGTTCCGGACCGAGGTTTTTAAAATACCTATGATTGTTAAGCTGTCCTGTGGCGCAAAAGTCGATAAGGCCGAATCTTCGCGGATCAATATAATGTAAGAACTGGCGTTTTTCGCCTTTGCTAAATTCAAAAACAGCATGGGTATGGGGGAGTTTGGGCTTATCGTCATCATAGAAAAACATTTTTCCGGACATGCCGAGGTGAAAGACACCGTAGCCATTTTTGGTCTCTAACAGCATGTACTTTGATCGACGGGTGACGGATAAGATATTTTGCCCGACAAATTCCTTACTGAGAATCTTTTTGGGAATGAGTTCACGAAGGTTATCTCGAAAGAATAAAGCATCACTGAGTTTCCATCCCAAGACGTGAGATCTAACTGCTGTGCTTAAGCATTCAATTTCCGGCAGCTCTGGCATGTTGTTCTTTCACGGCAAAGATTTACCGAAACAGTCATAATTGTTTTGGGTGGGCTTGTCACTTTAATTGGGGGGTTTTTACAGTGATCCGAAGGTTAAGGAATGATCTTTAAAGTAATTCTTCGGTTAGCTTGCTGATAACCGGGTGTAAAGTCTTTAATTTCGGGCTCGGCTTCACCAAACCCAAGTGCGACGACCCGGTCCTTTTCAAAACCTAGGTCTGAGATAAGAAACTGACGAATGGTCAACGCTCGTTGATAGGATTCCACTTGATTTGTAGCTTCGAGGCCGTTGTGATCTGTGAAACCGGAGATGAGCAAGGTTCCAGCCCGTGATTTATTGTATGTCGAAGCGGTTTCTCTAAGGTATTCACGTCCGCTTTCACTTAGTTCAAAGCTACCTGGCATTCCTTTGGGATCAATAAAGAGGTCATGATAACGGAGCACTGATTCAGGTGTGATGTTTTGCACCGAGTTGATCGGGGTATTGGTTTCTTTTACATTATCGCCTGCCATGACACCCGGAAATTTGGGGAATAGCGCTTTTGCCATCGGAGTTGATGAGGTGACTACGTGCGCTAGCGTGAAGCTGTTTTCCACTCTGAATGCTTTGAGTGATCCTGTTTCAACTAAGATATCTGAGTCGGATGTTTGTAATACGGAGTTGTGACTAGGGCGAAAAGATTTAAATATTGCGCCGTCAACGATACCCTGATCACTGCCAGCCGATATAACAACAATACTAGGATCATCTTTTGGATCAAGAAATTGCATGATCTCAAACGAAGAGTCTTCATTTGGAGACTCTGCAGAAGAGGCAGCATTCGCTGTGAGAATCGTGATGAAGATTATGAGTTTACTAAGCATTTTTTACCTACTAGTATCCAATTTAACTGGGAAACTTGTAGGATCTATCGGGGTCGGGTGAAAAAAGTTTAGACAAATGTTCAAAGAAAAATATTTAGGCGATATTATCTGAATTTGCTGGTCCGAGTGGTGTTGGCTAATATATGGTAACCAACAATAATCTTAATAGAAGGCGTGATCATTACTGATTTCATCCAAAAAATTATCTCAGCAAATAAATTAACAGACCAAGAAATTCAACTGGTGTTTCAGGAGATGTTGCATGGTGAGTTGGCTGATTCTGAAGTAGAAAAGATTCTCCAAGCCTGGCACGTTCAAGGTGAGACCGCTCAACAATTATATATTGGTGCGAGTTTGTTGCGAAGCGAGTCGGTACGACCATTTTCTTTCAAACCATCGGGGGTTCTTGCTGATAATTGTGGAACCGGTGGTAGTGGTTATGCAAAATTTAACATTTCGACAACATCAGCACTGGTTGCAGCAAGCCAAGGGGTCTGCATCGCTAAGCACGGGAATAAGAGTGCAAGTGGTAGGTGTGGGTCAGCAGACCTGTTGTTTAGAGCAGGGTATCCTGAGAAAATATCTGATGAAAGCTTAAATGATCTATTAGAAAAATTTGGTTTCTGTTTTCTTTATGCACCTAATTTTCATCCGATATTAAAACGACTGGCACCCATTCGGAAGCGAATGGGTATTCGGACCATTTTTAATTTGCTTGGTCCTTTAGTAAATCCCATGCAACCTCAGGTTCAACTTCTCGGGGTGAGTGGAAATAAATATCTAAAACCAATGTCACAATGCCTACAGCGTTTAGGAATTGAGAAGGCGTTGGTAGTGTGCTCCCGAGATGGGTTGGATGAGATTTCACCTGCGGATATCACCGAAGGATTTTTGGTGACTAAAGATGAGGTCAAGCCGATGACGATCGACCCAAGTCTCTATCAAATGAAGGCATCTCTTAAGACGATTGAAGGTGGAGGAGTCGATATCAACTTTAAATTATTTATGGAGACCTTAGAAGGCCGAAGCGCTAGTGCTTTCGAAGCGGTGTCGCTAAATGCCGGGGCATTGCTCTGGTTAAGCGGTGTTTGTGGTGATTTGAAGTCTGGAATTGATTTAGCAGCTCAGGGTCTTAAAGATGGATCGGTGTTACAGTATTTTGAGCGGTGGATAGCGAGGGCGAATCATTAGTACCATTCTTAGTCAAATAGTCGCTGCCAAGAAAAATGAAATTATGCAGCATAAACGAGCAACTTCCTTGGAGACGCTTCAGGCCTTATGTGAAGACAGCATCAATCAAATAGATTTCTTTGATGCTATTGATGCGAAAACTCCGGCTATCATTGCTGAATGTAAAAAAAAGTCACCGAGTGCGGGTGTATTGATTGAAGATTACGATCCGGTAGCTTTAGCGCAGAGCTATCAAGATGCCGGGGCATGTGCGGTTTCAGTTTTAACCGATGAGGCTTTTTTTGGTGGCGACCTTATGCAATTGGAAGAGGTCGCGAGTCAGGTTGATATCCCTGTGCTTAGAAAAGATTTTATTGTTGATGAGTATCAAATATATGAGGCCCGGCGTTACGGTGCATCAAGCTATCTTTTGTTAGCGAGTCTTCTCGACGCTCCGATGCTGCAGTACTTCATCGAAATCGGGCGTGAGCTCGGTATGGAGCCTTTGGTCGAGGCCCATAATCGTGAAGAGCTAGCTTCGATCTTGAAAACGGATGCAAAGATCATCGGAATTAATAACAGGGACCTCAAGAATATGAGTGTTGATAAAAATCAAGCTACTGCCTTACTGAAGGAATTCGCTACCGAGCTTACTGGCCGAATTTTAGTATATGAGTCTGGAGTCACGAGTCATCAGGATGTCAATAAAGCTCAACTAGCTGGATTTGATGCGTTTCTTGTAGGCACCGCCCTTGTCACCGCTCAAGATCCTCGTAAAGCCTTAGTGGATTTGCTAGGAGTTAAGTGATAATAAGAATTTCGAGGTAAGGGCGTTTGAGCGGAAAAGATCTTTATAAACAATCTGGCGTGGACATTGATGCGGGCGATTCGCTGGTATCATGGCTACAATCTGAAAAAACCCAAAAATTCTCACTTCCTGAGGGTGCGCCACTTGCTGGTTTAGGTGGTTTTTCTGGTTTGTTCGGAATTGATTTTTCTGGCATGGAAAAGCCTGTTTTGGTCGCCGGTACAGACGGCGTAGGCACAAAGCTTTTGCTCGCCTTAGATCATGATTTTTTGAAAGGTATTGGAATTGATTTGGTCGCGATGTGTGCCAATGACCTCTATTGCGTGGGGGCGAAGCCGTTATTTTTCTTGGATTACTATGCGAGTGGCAAACTAGACCGTAGTCAGTTTCAAGATGTCATGACTGGAATAAAAGCAGGGCTTGCTAAATGTTCCGCTTATTTACTTGGTGGTGAAACAGCGGAGTTGCCGGGTTTATATGAAGGGCGTCACTTTGATCTAGCGGGTTTTGTTGTTGGTGTTGTTGATCAGAAAAAAATAATTGGACCACATCTTGTTCGCGGTGGCGACCGGTTGGTTGCGATCCATAGCAGTGGGTTTCATAGTAACGGTTATTCATTGATACGTTCTTGGTTAAATAAAACTGAAAACCCCAGTCGTGAGCTTATCGATCATTTATTGGTTCCAACTGAGGTTTACGGCTCGTTGCCAAAAATCTTACCAGAACTCCCCGAAGGTACACTCCATGCGTTGGCAAATATTACTGGTGGCGGTTTATCAGGAAATTTAGTTCGGGTATTGCCTGAGAAATTAGATTGTCATGTAGAGTTATCAGCATTGCCGACTCCCCAGTGGATGAGTGAATTTATTTTGGGTCATGCGCCGTCTTTATTAGATGTGGAAGCGGTACTTAATCTGGGTGTTGGTATGGTAGCTGCGATCGATCCTAGGGGAGTCAGCGCATTTCATAAACTTTGTAAAAGTGCAGGCTACCAAACCACCGAAATTGGTGACGTTAGTGCTGGAAGCGGTAAGGTTATAATTCAATGAGTGACACGTCGGCGAAAAAAGCGCTTCACATACTATCTGCTAAACAGTTTGACAGGCCCTTCTTGGAGAGTATCTGTGAGCTTACCAATGTTATTAGGCGTTTAGATAAAACCAGAGAAGGCTTAATGTATTTAAAGGGTCTTTTGTCTCACCACCGATCGATGCTTTATTTTACTCAGCCTTCAACCAGAACATTTCTTTCATTTCAAAGTGCGTGTCATATTTTAGGAATTGCATCGAGTGAGATTAGAGATTCATCTACTAGTTCGGAGCGCAAAGGGGAGAGTATTAATGATTCTCTTCGTACTTTCTCAAGCTATGTAGATCTTATTATTATGCGCACCCCGGTTCCAGGCTTGTGTGATGAAATAGCGAAATTACTCGATGATACTCCGAGGCCTATTCCTATCATTAACGCCGGGAGTGGGCCTGACGAACATCCGACTCAGGCTCTGTTAGATATTTACACCCTCGCTAGGTCGTTTCGGAAATTTGGTGGTATAGATCATAAAACAGTTCTTATGGTCGGAGACCTCAAGCGTGGTAGAACGGTAAGATCACTTGCACGTCTATTAACCTTATACGATGGAGTTAAATTAGTTTTTTCATCTCCTAAGGATTTTTGTATTTCAGACGACTTGAGGAAATTCCTAGTGGATAAGGGTGCAGACTTCGAGGAAACTACTGAGTTTCGTGGTTGCTTAAGCTCTGCTGATGCTGTTTATATGACCCGGGTTCAAGATGAGTATGATGTGGAAGGCGGCGATAAGCTCACCAACTACGAAGATTACCATTTAACATACGAGTGTTTGGATCTTATTAAACCTGAGGCGGTGATCATGCATCCTATGCCTCGGCGTCAGGAAATCGATCCTCGTATTGACGACGATCGCCGTGCTAAGTATTGGCGTCAAGAGAGAAATGGTATGTGGACCCGAGTTGCTTTGATTACCAAAGTGCTTGGTGCGGATAAGAATATTATTCTTCCTGAACTCTAATGAACGAAACTATTACTCAAAATACAATTGAATGCCATCTCGTTAATGGAGTGGGAGGTGATCCTTGTGTTTATCTGCGCTCTTTGCATTCAGGTGAAGCTTGCTTATTTGATTTAGGGACCTTGACTTCATTAAGTCATAAACAGTTGCTTAAAGTCACAACGGTCATGATAAGTCACACTCACCTCGATCATTTCATCGGTTTTGATACTTTGATCCGAGCCACTTTTTCTCATAAAAAAGAATTGTGCTTCTGCGGCCCAAAGGGCGTCGCAACTCAAATCCAACATAAAATGCGTGGGTTTACTTGGAATCTTATTGACGATGATCAGATTCGTTATGTGGTTCATGAGATCGACAAAGAAGGCTGCACTCAGAGTTTTTCTCTGGGGAATATTGACGGGTTTGAACTACATAAAAGAGGTCGAAAAGATTCTTTTTTAAGTTCTTCTACCTGCCCTTTGCCGATGGCTCCACAGAGTTTTATAACTGATGCAACCAAAGAGGCTCGCATCGAAGGGGTGTGCCTTGATCATGGGATCGATTCGGTAGCCTATCTTTATCAAGGAGGGCTGCGGTTTGTGTTTAAAACGGACGAGGCAGCTCGGTTAAATCTTCGGCCGGGTCCTTGGATAACAGAGTTGCAGCAGTATATTTCTGCAAACCAGTATTCAGAACTTATATCAGTAGACGGCGAGTATTGGCAAACAGGAGAACTAGCAGCAGAGGTATTGAAGTATTCCACTCCACGTTTGGTGGGCTATGTTACAGACTGTCTATTTAGTTGGAATAATATCGGGCGGATTAAAGGTCTAATGGATCATGTTGAAGTGTTGGTTTGTGAGACTAACTACGACTGTGATACTCGTGATAAAGCGACGCAAAATAAACACCTGACCTCAAAACAAGTGGCGCTAATTGCAGCGTATTTAAAAGCGGGTAAGTTGGTGAACTTTCATATTTCAAAAATTTATCATGAAGACTACAACGCGGTGATTACCCAAAGCCAAGATTTTTTCGCCACTTTTTCGAAGATGGACGAGGTGGCGGTAAAAGAGGAAATAGAACAGGAGCTTAAGCTTGTTTCTGGTATTAAAAGCTAGCTGCTATTAAATGAAGATGTTATACGGTAGTTGTTGTGTAAAACAGATTATTTCGGGGTAAATATGTTACGTCATGATGGAAGATCCTCAGAACAAATGAGGCCGATACGCTTTGAACCTAATTACACTAAGCATGCGGCGGGTAGTGTTTTAGTAGAGTTTGGCGACACCAAAGTCTTGTGTACGGCATGTGTAGAGGAATCGGTACCAAGGTTTCTTAGAGGGTCGAATCCGCCTCAAGGCTGGCTGACTGCAGAGTACTCGATGCTTCCAGGAGCAACAAACACCCGGTTTAAGAGAGAGCGTCCCGCACCATCAGGTCGGAGTCAAGAAATTCAACGTTTAATCGGTCGAGCACTTCGTGGAGTGATTGATTTAAAGCTCTGCCCAGATATTACTATAATGATCGATTGTGATGTGATCCAAGCAGACGGTGGAACCCGAACGGCATCTATTACTGGAGCATTCGTAGCGTTGAAGATGGCTGTGGATAGCTTGTTAAGAAAGAAAAGACTTACAACAAACCCGATTCATGATTCGGTCGCCGCTGTTTCTGTGGGACTTAAGAACGGCGAACTTCTTGTCGATTTAAATTACATCGAAGATAGCTCTGCAGACTTAGATATGAATGTGGTTCTTACCGGAAGCGGTAAGATTCTTGAGATTCAAGGCACTGCCGAAGGTGCTGCTTTCAATAAAGATCAGGTGGTTAAAATTATTGAAGCATCAGAAAATGCTTTAACTCAGGTTTTCGAACACCAATATCTTGCGGCTGAAGGTCAGATAGTCGAATTGTAGGGTATTGTCATTCCCAGCAGCGTCGGGAATCCTGGAACTGGCACAAAGTAGTTAGGCTATTAGCTTAAGATCAAACTCTGCATCTAATGCTTCTGCTAATCTCTGTATTGTCGATAACGACGGGCTGCTTTAGCGTACTTACAAAAGCAGGCCTACAACTCCACTCTCACACTAAGTGCTTGTAAGCCCAGTATGCAGAAAGCGCTGCAAAGATTAAAATTAATAAAATTAGTCTAAAGACTTTTACCGCGAGGCTTGATTTTGGTCTGACTTGATGTCGATCTAGTTGAGAGTGTTGGGTAGGCTCGTGGCCGCTGTTCACCATTTCATGAATATCGGAATGCCTAAAGTCACTACGATCTTCTGCTACCGGTTCAGAAATCGGAGGATTTTCTTCTTCAGGTTCTGCCGCCGGTCGGTCCACTACGGTGTCTTCAGGTTGGTTGAAGACGGTTTGTGAAAACTTATCTGTCGGTGGTGTGACTCCGGGGAAAGTTTCATCAATGACTTTGTGAATCTGTGTTACTAACCTGGGGATTACTTCGGATTCATCGTCACTTTGGATTTCAGTTATTCTAGTCATATCTTCCTTTGGATTTTTTTGTTTTTCTATTGTGTTGGAGTTAAGTTATTATCTTCTGCTCCGGGTTTACCGTGGCATTTCTTATATTTTTTTCCTGATCCACATGGGCAAGCATCGTTGCGACCGACCTTAGCTTCGTCTCGTTTAAACGGAGTTTGGTCCACCTGTTGTTGTGGTTGCCTAGAGTTTTGTCTGACAATTTCTTCGTCGCTAGGTCCTTTACTGTAAGATTGCTGCGCGTCTGGGTGAGCAAAATTCATATTTGATTCGTCGAAGACTTGCTGCCGAGGTTCAGGCGCTGATTCGGGAGGGGGCATCCGAATTAGGGCTAATGTCGTTTCTTCCTCTATGCGCCCCATCATGCTTGCGAAGAGTCGATATGCTTCTTTCTTATATTCCTGCAAAGGATCTCGTTGCGCATAACCTCTAAGACTAACGCTGTCTTTCAGGTGATCCATAGCTAATAAGTGATCTTTCCAGGATTGATCGATGATCTGCATGTAGATGTAGTTTTCTACTAGCTTCATTTGATCTTCGCCCACCATTGCGGTTTTACTTTTGTAGGAGGCGATAACTTGATCTGTAATGTGCTCGGCAATTCCGGCGGTAGAAATATCGGTGGTATTCACACCTTTTAAGTTGAGGCTATTTTGAGTGTTAAATTCAGTTTCTGCTTCTGATACTACAACATCAACATCCCAGGTAGTTTTATTGGTGTTCTCTGGTGAATGTCGATCGACCACGCCGAAAGAAATCTCCCGGGTAATGTCTTCGAAAAAATCGATGTTAGCTTTACTTTCAATGAGTTCCCGTCTTCTTGAATAGATCACTTGCCGCTGTTGATTCATCACATCATCGTATTCGAGAAGATGTTTTCGAGATGAAAAGTTTTGCTCTTCAACTCGTTTTTGAGCTCTCTCAATTGCGCGAGTAACCATAGGAGAGACGATAGACTCTTCTTCTTCCATACCCAGGCGACCCATAATAGCTGATAGCTTATCGGAGGCAAAAATACGCATGAGGTCATCTTCAAGCGATAAATAAAACAAAGACTCTCCAGGGTCTCCCTGTCGCCCAGATCTACCACGTAGCTGATTGTCGATCCTTCTTGATTCGTGCCTTTCGGTACCAATGACGCATAAGCCACCGACCTCTCGCACTCCTTCACCCAAAACAATATCGGTACCACGACCGGCCATATTGGTGGAGATGGTTACGTTATCTTTCTTTCCGGCGTTGGCAATGATGGTTGCTTCTCTGGAGTGGTTTTTAGCATTGAGGATTTCATGAGGTATCCCTCTTTTTTTGAGCAGAGAAGATAATAGCTCAGACTTTTCGACAGAAACCGTACCGACTAGAACTGGTTGTCCTTTTTTCTGTCGTTTTTCAATTTCAGCTGCGATGACATTGAACTTCTCGCGTGCAGTACGGTAGATGATGTCGGTGTTGTCAATTCTGGTAAGCGGTTTGTTAGTCGGCATCACGACCACGTCAAGTTTGTAAATTTTATCAAACTCCACCGCCTCGGTGTCAGCAGTACCGGTCATACCTGCAAGTTTGTCGTACATCCTGAAGTAATTTTGGAAGGTAATGGTTGCTAGTGTTTGGTTTTCGTTTTCAACCTTTAGATGTTCTTTTGCTTCTAAAGCACCATGAAGGCCGTCACTGTAACGACGTCCTGGCATCAAGCGCCCGGTGTGCTCATCAACAATAATTAATTGGTTATCTCGGACGACATAATCAACATCTTTTTTAAAAAGTGTATGTGCTTTCAAAGCTTGTTGTACATGGTGCAGATAATCAATATTTTTAGGATCGTATAGATTGTCGACATGAAGTCGTTTCTCTACGCGGCTAATCCCATCTTCTGTTAATGTTACGGTGTTTGACTTCTCGTCTAGGATGTAATCACTGTCTTTGTGTAGACCTGGCACTGCAGTATTAACTTTGTAATAAATATCAGTATCTGTTTCTGTCGGTCCAGAAATAATAAGCGGAGTTCTAGCCTCGTCAATGAGGATGGAGTCAACCTCATCTACAATGGAAAAATAATGTTTTCGCTGAACTAGTTGGTCTAGTTCGGTTTTCATATTGTCGCGAAGGTAGTCAAAGCCGAATTCGTTGTTGGTTCCGTAGGTGATATCGGCTCCGTAGGCTTCTTTTCGCTGACGGTCGTTAAGACCATGAACAATTAGACCGGTCGTTAAGCCGAGAAAGCTGTAGAGTTGCCCCATCCATTCAGAGTCTCGTTTAGCCAGGTAGTCATTGACCGTAATTAGATGACAACCTTTGCCTGTTAGGGCGTTCAAATAAAGAGCTAACGTTGCAGTAAGGGTTTTACCTTCACCGGTTTTCATTTCGGCAATTCTACCTTCATGAAGAACTACACCACCAATCAACTGAACATCAAAGTGCCTCATTTGGAGAACCCGCCAAGCTGCTTCTCGGCATACTGCAAAAGCTTCGGGTAGGACCTGGTCTAGACTTTCACCTTTTTCAAGCCGCTCTCTAAACTCTATAGTTTTGTTAGTTAACTGCTCATCGTCCAATTCCTTCATATGTGGTTCGAAAGTATTGATATGGTCAACGATTTTTCTTATTCGTTTAATTTCGCGATCGTTTTTTGTTCCAAAGACTTTCTTTAATATATTAGCCATTTAACATCCGTTCTGATCATAAGATAAATAGAAGTTTAATATAGTATAGAACGATCGGCCCTGACAACCGGGGCTTGGTATCTCTTTATGAAGCTTATTAGTAGGGCGGAGTTTGGTTGTCCGGTATTTAAAAATTTGCTGTAATTACAAATACTTATAAATTTTAGTGGGCTAGATTTTTTGAGGCTAGGTTTAAAATGAATTTCCTAGGGTTTGAGTACCGGCCGTTCACTAAGATCTCATAGTGAAGGTGTGGTCCCGTCGATCGACCGCTCATACCTACCGTTGCGATTTGCTCACCTCTTTTGATGCGCTGGCCTGGCTGAACCATGTTTTGAGCATTGTGACCGTAGCGGCTTACGATACCGTAACCGTGAGCAAGCATTACAAAATTGCCAAAGCCTGATTTCTTACCGGAAAATATCACTACACCATCAGCGGGTGCGTATATCGGTGTGCCAATTGGTGAGGCGACGTCGATCCCTTTGTGCATTGTTCTTTGGCCGGTAAAGGGTGACGTGCGTGTACCAAATCCGCTCGTTACCCAGCCGTTGACAGGGGATACGGATGGAATAGAAGCAAGCAGCGATCTTTGTTTACTGAGCTGCGAAAGTATGTGTTGCAAGGTAAAAGCTTGTTGGTTAGATCGCTTACCTACGTCATAAAGGCGGTCAAAAGCAGTCTTAAAAGATAGGGTGTCTGGGCTTAGGCCTGCAGGTATGTAGTCTCCGGGTGAGTCGCTGTTAAGCTCTTTAGCAATTTTATATTCTTCTGGAGTTAACGGGCCGATACCGGTTCTTTGGCTTATTTTTTTTACTTTGATTTGTGTGATATCGGTCAGTTTTGTGGTGTAGTCACGCACTCTATCTAGTGATTGCTTGACCTCTTCAAGGTTCTCGACAAGGGCTTGAGCTTCCCCGCGTAGGCCGGTATTTTCTTCTTCAATGGCGCGAAATGAGGTGCGCATAGATCGGAGTTGTAAGTAGTCGAATATCAAGTACCCAAATGTACTCGCAGCAACAAGGCTGCTAATCATGGATACTTTTAGTAGCCAATGAGGAACGTTGATTTGTTTGGTCCCTTTGGCGTCACTTGGGATCAGCATTAGGGTAAAACGTTTCAAAGGGTTATCTCCCGGTACTTAGTCCGCATCAGTAGATTTAACGGCTTATTCAGGTAAAACTTGAATTTTGACCACAATAACGGTGATGTTATCGTCGCCTCCGCGCTCGTTAGCTAGGTCGATCAAACGGTTTACTGAGTGTAAGTCATTGGATTTTAATGATTTTGTGATTTCTTTATTAGAAACCTTTCCATGTAAGCCGTCGCTGCTCATAAGCATAAAGTCACCGTCTTCTAGCTTGAAGCAATTGGTGTCGACGTCTTCTTCTTCTTGGTAGCCGACGCTTCGGGTGATGACGTTTCTAAGGTGGTGAAGCTCGGCTTCTTCCGGGCTCAGAATTCCAGCGCGCACTTGCTCGTTTACTAGGGAGTGATCATGCGTGACTTGATAGATAAACCCTTTGCGAAGTAGATAGAGGCGGCTATCTCCGACGTGGGCAGAGTAAGCGTGCCCGTCTATGATCTTTAAAACGGTGGCGGTGGTTCCCATACCTTTTAGAGACGGTTCTTCTAGGGCTTTTTCATAAATTTTAGACGATGCAAAATTTACGGAATTTGCTAGTTCGGATAATAAAGTTGTGCTGGGGTGCTGGTCTTTAGGGATTGATGTTGTGAGCTCGTTTTTTAAAAACTTATCAACGTATTCAACGCATAACTTACTTGCGATTTCACCACCAGCATGTCCACCCATTCCGTCGGCTACAATAAATAAATTTTCTTGATTGTTTAAGAGGAGTGAATCTTGATTGGTTGAACGCACCTGACCTATGTCAGTATGACCATTTGCATCAATGTGAAGGCGATAATTCATACTTTATTTTAACATAATTTAATGAATACTCGCCTTCATATAGATACCGTATTACCGGGCAAAAAATGCAAGGTTTCTTGAAATCAAGACAGCATTCTTGTGCTTAAGAGCCAAAATTTTATAGGTTGGCAATTATTGCCTGGGTAAGTTCTTTTGTTCCTAAATTCCCATTTAAATCGCCTGTTCTAGTTGCTGGATTGTTTAGGGTTTTAAGTACCGCATTTTCAATTTTAAGTGCTTCGGGTAAAAGATCCATGTGACGTAACATCATAACCGAGCTAAGAATTAACGCGGTTGGGTTAGCTTTATTCTGCCCAGCAATGTCTGGCGCTGATCCATGAACCGCTTCAAAAACAGCCTTTTCTTCACCAATGTTCGCGCCGGCTGCTAAGCCTAGACCACCGACTAGGCCGCTAGAAAGGTCTGACAAAATATCTCCGTAAAGATTTTCCGTTACAATGACATCAAACTGCGCGGGTCTTGTTACCAATTGCATACAACAGTTATCTACGATGATATCGTTAAACTTGATGCTAGGGTAATCTTTCGATACATCTCGAATACTATCTAAAAACAAGCCGTCTGTGAGTTTCATAATATTGGCTTTATGCACGGCTGTGACTTGCTTTCGCCCCAAGCGTTTTGCGAGTTCAAATGCGTGCCGACCGATTCTTTCTGAGGCAGACCGTGTAATGATTTTAATCCCGTGTGCGGTATCGTCATTGACTTTATATTCGACACCTTTATAGAGATCTTCAGAGTTTTCTCTGACAATAATGAGATCTACATCATCCGAGACACATGTAAGGTTTGCAAAAGATTTCACAGGACGTACGTTTGCAAAAAGTTTATGCGTTTGACGTAGAGTTACGTTTATCGATCTGTGGCCACCACCAACTGGGGTGGTGGTAGGTCCCTTTAAAGCAACCTTATTAGTATTTAGACTCGCCGCTAGCGCCTTTGGTATCAGTACACCCGATTTTTCGAAAATATGAATTCCGCACTCGATGGTTTCCCATCTTATGGGTATGTTGGCAGCTTCAAATATAGCAACCACGCTGGCTGTAATTTCTGGTCCAATGCCGTCTCCTGGGATGAGCGTAACAGTTTTCAATTTAATTCTCCCTTTGATGAACAGTCTTGTTCTAGACTTTTATATTTAGTTAGTACTTTATGCCATGCCAAATGTTCTTTCAGCCATTTCAGGCTGCTTTCCGCAGCACTCGCTAGGTCAGCAGTATGACGGCGCGAGGTAACATCTTCAAGTACCGTAGAAAACTCTGCAGAGTTTCGGTATGAGTGTACCGAGGATAATGTGGCGGCATACTCTCGAAATAAGGGGCATTGTTCTGCTGCAATTACGGGGGTTTTTACAGCGATAGCCTCTAACACGATCATAGCGAGACTTTCAAAATAAGAAGCTGATACGAGTGCTACCGCATTGGTAAGCAGTTCGTCCTTGTCAGAGTCGGATATGTAGCCAAGACTCGTGACATTTTTATGGTGACTAAGATGAAAGCCGTCGTCGTATTCACCAGCTAAGACTAATTCCAATTCAGATGTAGGGTTAGCAGATAAAAACTCAGAGAAATACTTTGCGAGCGTATGTACATTTTTTGATCTTCCGATTCGGCCTAAATAAAGTAAGTAGGGTTTTTGTCGTGACTTTTGATTGGGTGGAGTTTGTCTCTTTTGATCAAAGCCCAATCCTACTACTTTGGTTTTTTTAAGAACGCTAGGGTAGTGTTCGGTAATCAGGTTTTTCTCGACATTTGTATTTGCGTAAATATAGCTCGCATTCTCAAATAGAATTTTTGTTGTATTGAAATAAAAAGCGAGTTCATTATGAGCAGTTGGAATCAATACGGTCGGAACCGAAATTTTTGGTAGAATTTGATTAGTCGTAGGGTACAAATAAGTAAAAAACAAGATAAGTCGATACTTTGATTGGTCGAGGAAGATTTGTTTCTCTAGAAGTTTAGAATTTGGACCTTGGAGGTACATCCATAAATTTTCTAGAAGAATTTTAATCTTCTTAGGTATGGGAAGGTGAAAAAGTATTTTATATAGTTTGTTGTATATACCGAATAGTGGACTGCGATTTTGGTCGACATCAAACCTTAAGATAGAAATGTTGTTTTCTTCGGTTCGCCCTGGGGCGAAGTGGGGAGCCCAAGTTGAATAATTTTTTGCAGTGGTTGTGTATACAGTAACTTGCCACTTCAATTCATTAGTGAGTTGTTCGATAAGGAGCTTCGCGTGAGTCTCGGCGCCACCGACGACTTCTTTGCCAAACCTTTGAACGACCACTGCAATATTCAATTTCATACCCATTTCATAACTAAAGAATTTTATTTAAAGCCTCTGATGTTAATTGAGCAGCTTTTTTATGGTTGTTTAACCACTGAGAATGAGCCTCTCTACAAATCAGGTTTGTAGTGGTTAGTAGTGGTGTGAAACTTTTTGAAACCCTCATCAATGTTTCAGAAATACTATATAATTCGACATTTTCGACGTAGTGTTTGGGTGGCATATCTTCATGTAACAGTGGGTTCATGCTTATTTCTGATGAGCAAAGTGCGTGTTTTTTAGGTAATTTCTGATCGAGCGCTGGTAGGTTTTTGTTTAAAATAATCGTAGGGTTTGAGTTTGCGATTCGGTAGCATTCTCCTATCCGCTCCCCATATGGCAACCAGGACACCTGGTCGATAAGGAATAGTTCAGGATCGGAGAAGTGATCAAAAGCACCGCAAGTGCCGATATATATGACATCTTTACCCATACAAAAGTCGGCTAATATATGGTTGTTTTCTGCCGCTGTTAAAGACCCAATGCCAAAGCAATAAGAGTGCACTTTGTGGTCGTTAGAGGTAAGTTTTTCGATGGTTTCGACTATCTCGAATGATACGGCCGATACAATTGTTATATCCATAATTACCAATGCTAAAGTAAATGAACGGACATGATTACCACGATTTTTTTCTTGAAGAATTTATATAGGTGTTGCCGCAAAGCAATACGTAGCTTCTCGTTGATTACGTCGACATCATGCTGTTTCTCTTGCAATGAAGTTGTAATGCTTCTTTTGCAGACGTCCTCACAAGATTGTTGCCAGTGTTCTTTCTCTGGGGCGTTTAGTCCGATGATTTTTATGGCGCATTTTGATAACCATTTGTTAGAGGCTTTTGAATAAACCCCTGAAAATGAGCACGCACCCAGCTCACCGATCTTAAGGCGGGCTTTTAGATCTTGTTTCATTAACACTTGTTTTGAGTATGAATCGATAAATTGCCACTGAGTTTCGATTTCACCAGAGATCTCAACTCCTTGATTAGGTGTATGACTAATAACATCGCCGTCATGAACGAATGTGGTATTTTTTTCGCTCATTCCTAAGTTTTGTGCAGCTTGTTGATTTGATTTCAAGTGACTAAAAGTCCCGTGAACGGGGATAAAGTTTTTCGGCTTAAGGTGGTCTATTAATACTTTAATATCATCTTCGCAAGCATGACCGCTGACATGAATCGACGGATCGTCTTTCACGGTATAGGCTTTGCTTCCGACAAGAGCACATTGGCTCATTAAGTGAAATACAGATTTTTCTGAACCTGGAATAATTCTAGAAGAAAAAATAATGATATCGTCTTCGTGTAACGAAATAAATCTGTGTTCGTTACGACAGATCCTTGCCATCGCCGCTAAGGGCTCTCCTTGGCAACCAGTAGCCACAATGACTAGGTTTTCCTTAGGTGTATTATCGACTTGTTTCGGGTCTGTTAATAAGTTCTTAGTATCTGGGAGAAGGTTGAGGTCACTTGCAATCCCTAGTGTCTTTTTAAGGCCGGTCCCTTCAAAATAGATTTTCTTACCCAAATCTTGGCAGATTTTTATCAGAGTTAACAGTCTCCAATAATTGCTTGAGAACGTCGTTACAAAAACTCGGCCTGGTGCTTCTTTGATAGATTTTTTGAGCGGATCAATGACACTAGCTTCATTGGGGCAGCGTCCCTTTTGGTGCGCGTTGGTGCTGTCACAGATTAATATGTCTACACCGCGCTTCGAGATACTTTGAAGGTGCTTATAATCGACGGGAGCCTCGTATAATGGCGAGTCATCTACTTTAAAGTCACCGGTATGAAAGATATTACCGCCACCACATTCAACAAAAACGGAGCAGGCCATGGGTATTGAATGATTCACATGAACCCATTCAACAGAGAATTTACCGATTTTCGTGACGTCCTTAGGCTGGGTGATATGAATTTTAGGAAGAGACAACCCATCTCGTTCGAACTTACTCGTGATGAGCTTCTCAGTCCAGGCGGTGCAGTATAATGGAGCAGGCCATTTTTTATAAACAAACGGTAGAGCGCCAATATGATCCTCGTGACCATGAGTAAGGACATACGCCTTTGGTCGACCGTATTTTGCTATTAAGAACTCAATATTCGGTATTATTGAGTCGATACCAAGCTTGTCCTGACTTGCAAACATAATCCCACAATCAACTATTATTAGCTCACCCTGATAAGAATAGCCGGTTAGATTCATGCCGAATTCACCACATCCACCGATGGGTATAATTTCTAAGGCTTGAGATTTTTCTGAATTATTTTTTGATATCAATATATTAATTAACCTTTAGATTTTGAAAAGAAGAATGGGTACTCAACCTCTACACTTCCTCTTTTGGGTCTAGGAAAGCTCCATTTGGCGATTTTCTTTCGAACACATCGCTTCATAGGTTCGTCCTTAATTGCTGATGATACTAGCGCAATATCAGATGGTTTACCACGAGTATCGATTCTCCAGCGCCACTGCATCCGACCCTTAGCTTGGCCATTTCTACGAAGAGCTAATTCATAGCATAGTTGCAGGTCGTATTGATTTTTACTGATTACTTTTTTCACTAGATTTGGGTTGATTTCACCGATTAGGGGTTCTTGGATGCTTTCACGGGTCTTTTTTATCTTGTAGTAGACCGATCTCAGTTCGTTAATTTTCTTGTCATCAATCGAAAATGCTTGCTCTTGCAAGAACGAAACATAATTAACACCGCCGAGGATATAGACATCATCTTGAGCAACGTCTCCCGGTAAAGAAGATCCATAGATCTGTTTCTGAGCGACATAAGCTTTTTTCCCGTAGTCGATGGCCTCTCGATACATAGCCTGCTCGTCGGTTAGTAGGTTAAATGGACTGACTTTGGAAAGATTATCTCTTGCTGCCTGTCTTTGTTTTACCTCGTTAGACTTCTTTTTGGAAAGGTAGTCTCTAAAGTCATACTCGGTATCTTGTGTAAAAAGAGCTTGAGTTTCCCTGCGACTTTGAAGAGTGAACGCTAGGCTATCGTTCATTTCTGCGATATTTTTAAGAAGGCTGGAAACGTTTTCTGATAGGGATTCACCTTCGACTGACGGTATGCTTATTACTGCAGAGTATTTTTTATTTAGAGTCGTGGCGTTGATTCTTTCTTGTTCAGATCGGAGCGTCGATATTTTTTCGGCCTGCTCTTGTTGTAGTTTTTTATGATGAGCGATTGAGCTCTTAAATAATAGATTTTTATTTTCAATTTCCCAGCCCATTAGCATCGATATATATGAATTTATATATTGTGATACTGAATGTACGTAGTTACTACGGTTGATCTTTTCTTGCAGTGCCTCTGGCGCGTTAATGAAGTGGCTAGGGTTGATAAAGCTGAGTGCATACAATTCTGGTAGGTCTTCAACGTTGGATGGCCTAGAAGCATTTTTTGAGTCAAGTAACGAACCCGCTGCTGCGGTGATGATTCCAGCAATGATTATTGCTGCCACGAGTACCTTTGCTTCTATGCCGCTATTAGTAACGAGAGAAAATATTTTCGGGAAAAATTGACCTGACCGTACTTTTTTTACTGAGTTTACGGAATGCTCTTTTCCTAGTCGGATCAGTACTTGTACATCTCTGAAAGCTAATGATCCATAGTCGTTATTTGCTAGTTTATGAATAGTGGCATGTTGATTTGTTCCTGTGAACTCACTCATTTCTTTTTTTCGAGAAATAAAGCCTTCCCAATGAGCTCCAACATATAGTGAAACTATTTTTCGTTTAACTTTTGCAAGGATGATTTTTTGAGTAAATGGATAATAAGGAATTTGTATGGTTGAATTTTTTTTCATGCCTAAAGTAATGGTAGATTTTTTGTTTAAAGGTCGCTTAATTTCACAAAGCGGTGATCCGTTTTGAAGCACCTCAATAAATATATAAGTTTTTTTGTTTTTTGTTGCCAAAGTATTTTCTCTATAAAGTTTTTAAAACTTCCGACTCACTGCTCTTGGATATGTCTTTTATTTTTGTTTCAAAACTGTAGTTGCTAATACCTGCTGCTGCTAAAGCATTTATAATAGGTCTTATATGTAGATACTTTAATCCGCGATCAACTGCTACGGTTACACTTACCTCGCCTTGTCTTATTCCAGCGGCAAGACCAGCCTGAACCGAGCGACGTTGAATTTCTCTTTGTAGATAAGAGGTGAATTCACTCATTTTTGTTATGCTTTCGATCTCGCGGTTCCATCTAAAGACTTTTCTGTCGTATGTTGAAACTACTAAATCAGTTCCAACGAGACTTACTGACAGCCAGATGCTGCCGCTAGGAGTTTTGCCTTCTACGATCTCTTGCTCTATTAAGGTCGAGGGCTGTCCGAAATAAATATTTAAATTTGGTATAGCGTAGCCATTTAGAACTATTGCTAACATTACAGGAATTAGCACGGGATAGGGAAACCAAGTAGACGCACCTTTAATGCGTTCTTTCATTTGATTTATCGGTTCGTTGTATCCTGGTTGTTTGTAATCCATTAATTTAAACCGTTCCCTAGGACTATATGCTTGATGTCGCTGGTTTTCTTTAAGTTTGCAACTACTTGAGTTATTACAACTAGTGGAACCTGGCTGGCAGGTATGAGGATTGCTAGGTCATTGGTTGGAGGCTTGCGTCCTTTTTTGTTTTTATACCAGCTATCCATAGTATTAACTAAGTTCCCTAGTTGTGGCTGACCATTTTCCTGTTCTATGTAAAATTTGTTTCTTTGTATGTGGTATTCTTTTCCAAACGCACTGAGTTCTCCGAATATAAAGTCACCTGTTTCAGAGAGTAAGATGGTTGTGGTTTTCTCTGTAATTAGGCGATCTTTCTGCATGAGAGTTTTTATATGTTTCAGTTTTTTTGAAACATGCATAACTGGTATATTTAAATTCACGACTCCACGGTCGTCTAGGTGGCGTGGCAGAATTTGAACAATCACACTTACGATAAACATAACGCATGTAAGTGCGAGTATAACTGCCGGCCAGAGCCATTGATTTTTAGATAATTTCTTCTTCGTCTTTGATATCATCGACGGCAGCATCGTCGAACTCGTCTTCATCATCCATTCCTTCGTCAATGGTTCCTTGGTCGTCAACAGACTCCGTTGTATGTTCTATTTTGATGTGCTCGTCTGTAGCAGCGACTTCCATATGGGGAGCGCTAGCTGCAGCAGGAGCTGCCGCGGCATATTGCATTACCGGGGCCTCAGTTACGAGGAGATTTCTAAGCACGGTAGCACCGTGGTGAATATTATCGGTCAGTTTGATAGCCATCCCTGATAGACATTGATGGCCAAATAGAAAGAACATACAGATGACTAGGCCAAGTGAGGTATAGGTTAGAGCCGAAGATACCCCATGCCCAATGGAAATTTGTTTTTGTGTTGAATCTAGTGCATCTAGTGCATGGAATGCATTCCAAAGAGAGTCAATGGTTCCTAAGATTCCAGTAAATAGAATCAATACAGCTAGTGCAGGTAAGAGCTGAATTCGAGTTTCTATCTTAGGTAGAAAACCGACGACCTCTTCCTCTAGAGTACCTTTGACAAGGTCAGGGTCACTTTCGGCCATCTCTAAGACTCGTAAACTAATTCTTGGTAATGAGGTTTTCGAGGCACTACGACATAAAGTAATAGCTCGATCAAAGTCTTCCGCTTTTACAATCTTCTTTAAGTTTAGAAGGAATTTTTTGAAATTTAGATTGAAAATAAACTGCAGCATTATGAATCGCTCAATTAAGACAATTGTTCCGATAAATCCGAGAGCCATCATAAAGTAGATGTAACCATCGCCATGCTGAAATGCTCTTGCAACTTCTGTCCACATAGAATCTCTCCATTGTTTTAGAAAATTAGGTGGATACTGTTATTATAACTGACTTTTTGTTAAATAGGTGAGCCTTAATATCACGAATGTGGATTTTGTTGCCTATTTGAAGGACGGAAGCATTAAGCTACTAGAATAAAAATAGAGATATAGTTTTTTTGTTGTTAATTGAAATTTTCTATTTGGATTTTTTAAGTTTTTTAGAGGGAGGTTTTGAATCCTTAAGATCAAGTAGTTTGTTACTTTGTTCAAGGATGGGTTCATCCATACGTTGATTTAAAGTATCTGTTTTTAAAGTTAAAGAACCGTTAGCATGGGCGCGTTGGAAGGCTTTTAAGATTTCCGGGTCGAATAACTCGGCTTCATTTTGAAGGCGTTCGGACGCGTCATCCTGATTCATGAACCCTGAATAGGCTCTCCCAGAAACCATGGCATCATAAACGTCGGCGAGCCCGACAATTCGACCAAAAAAGGGTATATCTTCCCCTGCTAGGCCATCAGGGTAGCCGGTACCATCCCATTTCTCATGGTGATACTTAACTCCAGAGATAAAACGTTTCGAAGAAGGCAGGTGGCTAATGATATCTGCGCCGATGGTTGGGTGTAGTCTCATCTCGGCATATTCTTCGGCACTCAACATGGAGGCTTTTTTTAGAATAAGATCTGGTATGCCTATTTTTCCAATGTCATGGCATAGCGCACTGATCATAAGTAACTTTTTAGTTTCTCTATCTAACTTTAGCTCGTCAGCGATAGCGACACAGTATTTACTCACTCTCTCTGAATGACCTCTGGTGTAGGTATCCTTGGCCTCGACAGTAGCGATCATAGTTTCAATCATTCCAATTAGCCAACCATCGAGTTCTCTGCGTAACAGTAACGCTTCAAAGCTGGGTGCACATCGAAGTAGTAATGCTTGGATGAGCCCCAACTCGGCTTTTGGAAATGGTGTTCGGGCTTCGTCAGATTCTATGTGTATCACGCAGATAGGGATGCCGTTTTGAATCATTGGTAGGATAACTCGATGACGGCCTTGGTGGGTAACCTGGGGTGAGCCGGCCTCTAAAAGGATTCCCTGCTTTCTCGTGATGACATCTTCAAAAGCACGTTGGCTTAAGAGGAAGGGTTGTTTTTTCTTGAAGTGTTTGGTCGCTATGGGTATGAGCTGTCGTTGGCTGTCGGACCATACAAAGAATGCGGCTCTACTAACCTTGGTAAGAAGTTTTCCAACACATTTTAAAAAAGTTTTCGAGGCTTCTTCAAGGTCTTCTATGACCAAAATATTACCATGAAGTTCGAAGATTTTTTTTACTGCTGAGACACTCGTAGTGGTTTGGTTGGCCATACTCATTTGATTAAGACGTTTTGGTTTGAACTCATGGTTGCTGTGCTTTTCTGGGTTTAGTGGGATCGGTCCACCCAGACCGAGCTCTTCTGCAACCAGCATGTCAAACTGCATGATTTCGGTAGCTAGCTGAATGTTCGGAGTGGCACCTGCATAACTTAGCTCAGTATTTCCTATTAAAATTCGGTCGCCATTTTTTAGGACCGCATTAAGTGTTCGGTCACCATTTATAAAAGTGCCGTTTCTAGATTCAAGGTCTTCGATAATCATTAGATTACCTCGTTGCTTTAAACGGAGGTGAAAGCGAGAACACTCTTCATCATCGACAACTATATCGTTTTTAGGGTCTCTACCGATAGTAACGGGAAATACCGTTAAGGGTATTCTGTTTCCGGCATTAGGCCCTCTTTCGACGATGAGTAGTGACATATTGCGACCTAATCTTATTGTAGCCCGGGCTCTACAGCGAATATTTTACGATAAAAGCTTTTCTTTAGTTCTCGATCGGCTCGTTCTAATTTTAAAGGTCGTCGACGAAATGCTACTCGGGGCTGAGATTTGCGTCCTGTAACATTAACTTGTTGAAAGCGGATTCTCGATGTTTTGTATTTTGGTTTTTTCTTTGCCGGCGCTAGACGTTTTTTTGTCGTGACGAGGCTTGCTTTGGTAATGGGGTCTTTGATTCCGTCTAGTTCAGAGGGGTTCCCGACAACAGGAACGATCGGCGCATACGGATCGTCGCTTACACTACGATAAGTTCGCACGGAGTTATCGTCACCAAGCGCGATATTAGCACTTGGTCCCCATCCAATAAACATGATGACTACAAGTTTGAGGAAGTTGATTAGCATTCTCAAATCCTTTTTGAGGTTATGCTAGTTTATCGGTACATAACTAGATTTATTTAGTTATGTACCGATGGCCCCACTCGGTGACTCAAAGCTTCCCTGCTTCGAATCCCCCCCGTTTCACCTGCTCGTTCTGCTAGTTTTTTTGATTAACTTAATAGATTCTTATCAGTAACTGACTGGCTGGTCAACTTAAAAGCTTGTTTTTTGTGAGAAAAAAAGAAACTATGACTGAGTGTTGGATAGTTTTCTATAAAGTTTATAAAATTGATAGAATTAGATTATAAAATCTTTAAAATAATAAATCAAGGTTTTCCTTCTGAAAGGTGGGACTATTGGATGGGGTTCGTCTCTAGTGAGGCGTTCGGAATTCTATTTGCGATATTTTTGTTCCTTTATGCTGCGCTGCGGCGAGACCGAACATTACTTATTACTCTGTTGCTAGCAGCAGTATCTTTGGCAGTGGTCGATTTTTTCTCGTATCAATACCTTAAACCTTTTTTTGCTCGCGTACGTCCCTGCCAACAAACTCTGATTGAGGTCAGACAGGTCTTTGGTTGTGCCGGGCTTTACGGCTTTCCATCCAACCATGCCGCAAATGGTATGGCAGTCGCTGCGACGTTATACTTTTTTTCTTACAAACGATTAGCATTAGCTGCTGGAGTGATAGCTTTGTTAGTTGGGTTTTCTAGGATCTATCTTGGCGTTCACTATCCTGGTGATATTTTAGGTGGATACCTTACCGGTATTTTAGTGGCTGGTTTGTTAGCGTATGTTTGCAGACCGCTGCGGTTGAAGTTTTATACTTAGGTTTAGGGTTTCGCAATCCTTGACGACATGAAGGTCGAGTGTATGTATAAGGCGTGGGGATGTAAGAATTTGTAGGGTCAGGGTGCTAAGCTTTGGTTGGTGTTGGCAACATATGTCATCTCCAACGAGCGTAGCGAGTGTGGGGATCTGTTGCGAATTTTGATAGGCGTCTGAATCATAGACTGTCGATAGTTTGACGCTTAAACAGTCATGTTTTAAGCATGGAGGTTTCACCTTATTCAACAGATAGATTATGCCGCTGTTTCATCCTAATCAGGAAAAGCCAATACAGCAGGATGAACACATAGAACCCTAGCAAGGGACTTAGCTTTCTACTCCTAAAGAAACTCTATTGTTTTCCAAACTTGAAATGGTAGCTTGTGTAAGCCCAGCTCTTTCGGCTAATTCGTTCTGTGTTAATCCATTTTTTTCACGAACAATTCGAAGCATCTCGCCTTGAGTTAAGCTTACCCTTGTTTTAAGTCATCCTTAAGTTTTTTACCCATAGTCATGGGGGTTTACCTCCAATACGTTTACTGAAATCTGTTTTTTATCCAAAAAATAAATAACTCTCCACTGCCGGTTTAGGTATGAGCTTCGTGCGCCTTTCTACGAGGCTTTTTGCTCGTAGTCTGCAAACATAATAGAACCTGGATGAACACCCAGAGCTTCTGCTAAAACAATAGCCCTTTGTTTTCCTATATCCACTCTATCATTCTCGATAGCACTGATATTCGTCTGTGAGATACCTGTTAGCTTTGCAAGGCCGAGTTGGGACAGCTCTTTTAACTCTCGAAGATGCCTTATCATCTCTCCGGGAGTCATCGTAATCCCTTCACCGGCAATGTTAAGGTTTTTTCTATCAATTTTTATATTCATGGGGCGTTACCTTTATTACTACGATTTCTCTGATATCTTTCTTTTCTGAATAAATAACTCGGTACTGGATGTTAAGCCGAGACGACCGGCATTCCCTAAGTTCTCCTTGCAAGCCTTCATCACTGAACCCTGGGAAATTTTGTAGGTTGCGAGAACCACCGTTTTTAACAACTTCTATCCAAACCTTGTACTTTCGACGGATATGAATAGGTAGTTTTTTTAGGCTTTTAGTAACAGATTTTGTTTCATAAACAACCCACATATGGCCATAATATATCAATTTAGATATATGTCAAGATCAATATATAGATAGGGCAAAGCTGGCAAATATCTGGTTAAAAATCTAAAATCTTCTAGGATTGCCCCTGTATTAGATTTGCATAGATTGGGAGCCTGAAACTTTGAAGAGAAAAATTATTCTGTGTTACGGAGACTCGAATACGTGGGGCTATAATCCGCAAGATGAAACTCGATTCAGTAAACTTGATCGGTGGACTGGCGTGCTTGAAGCCTCACTAGGATCAAATTATCTGGTCGTTGAAGACGGCTTGAACGGAAGGACTACGAATCTTGAAGATCCAGACTTCCCCGATAGAAATGGCCTGGATGGATTAAGAGAGAGCTTAGCCAACCATAAAGACATTTACCTAATTATCCTCATGCTTGGCACCAACGACCTTAAGAAAAAATTTAGCCGGGGATCAACTGAAATAGCCAAGGGGATCCTTAGCTTAGTTGAAATGATCAAAGAGTCTGAGACTTGTTCGGGGGAGTCAAAAGTGTTGATTTTACCTCCTCCGATTTTGGGTCAGAAAATTCCATATGAATCATTCCAGTATTCAACTGTGCAGAGTATCTCAAAAGAATTGCCGAGGCTATATCGTGAAATAGCAGAAAAGTATTCAGCTCTATACCTGAATACACAAGTTGAGGCAGGCCTCGAAGACGGGATACACTTAGATATAGGTGGGCACCGTCAACTAGGGGGCTTTTTGTATGAATCGTTAGTTAGAATTCTCCCCTAGTTCCTACATTTTTTGGCGGTATAGTGGCCATTCTCCCATAACTTTAACGGAACGGGTCGATGGCGTTATTACGAGTATTCATTGCTGCTTGAGTCAATCGGAGGTCCTGTCTCAGAATAGATGATGGTAATCCCCGTGGGAATATTTTTAAAAAAAATAACCTGCATCTAAAAAGATTGATAGGGAAGAGTTAAGTCGTAGCTTCTACTGTTTAAGGTTTAAAATTTTGTTTCTCAAGCCAGCCTTTTATTGCTTGTGGCGCAGGTAGTTTCTGAGGGGAGTTTTTCTTACTATCGTCGATAATTTTCATTACGTTAAGCATCTCTTGGTTTCCGCTCTTCAGTCCTTCTCTGAAAGTTTTGTACCTAAGGAGCTTTCTGTGGAAGGCGCCTATATGAATCATATGATTCTTTGCGCTATAACTCTCAGCATTAGTTTCATATACCCAGGCCATCTCTCCGTCGGAGAATTCGTAGTCATCGTCGTTTTTTGAAAAAAAGTCACTTGCTTTGACGGGGTCATATCTCCGGTTTTCTTCCATTCCATAAGGGTCGTACACATACCCATCAAGCAGTAATACTACGTGAAAATATTGAGACCCTCCTCCAGCGCGCCCGAGATATAGAACCCTGGCATCCTTTAAATCGACCTCGTTCTCTTTAATAAAGGGAACTCCTTCATGCTCGAAATAAAAACCATCTTCAGGCAAATTTCCTTTCAAGACCGAAACTAAATCTGAAACCGTGTCGTTGCATTCACCTAGTCTGACTCTATCTAGGACTACTGCAGGGGGAGCGCCATTTCTTAAAATTTTTGAAACTTGTTTACACATTGAATAAAGGGGTTTTGGGGTGCCGATTTCGACTAACAACCAAACAGCTAAGCTAAGTCGACTAAACTTAAGTCCGTATGGTTGGAGCATATTTCAAAACCCTTTATTCAAGTACATATCCGGTTCAAGGTTTAATTCTAAACGAATTTACGCACAGTGCAACACCATCAAAAAAAGTCAGATTCGGGGAGGTTATTGCTGCAACGATTTCAGCGCTTTCTCAAAGTCACCAGAACTCGTGGCACTTTTGATGTAAGTGGCGAGGTTGCCCAGAGGTGTTATTCGCATCGCTAATATTTACAAGCGGTAAACTTCAAAAGAAGTCCTAATGTGGTAAGCTTGATTAAGATTAATATCGCTAATGTATTAAAAAATTTAATAAAAAGGGTCAGTATGTTCCAGTTAAACTCTATAGGGGTGCTTCTAGTTATCTCTTTTGCTGTCTTCAATAGCGGATGTAAAACTAACAATGACTCAAATCTTTCAGATAATCAGCTAACATCTGCAACAACAAATTCGACCCACGAAGATACCGCAAAAAATAGAGAATTGATGATGAGAATAGAGAAAATCAATATTGCGGACCTCACGGCTATGACCATACCCGATCTACCTGATTGGACCAGTACCTACAGAAAACCCGGTGATCATCGTTTTTTTAATTTAACAGCACTTGGTAAGAAGTATAGTTTGACTCGTTATCAAGCGTCGGAAATACAAAACTATTACCGCGATTTTACTAGGCCTCTTTCCTGGCCGATGTCTGATGAAGTTAAAGTAGCCGCGTACAAGAAGGCCCTAAAAAAAGTCATTGTAGACAAAACCTATGAGGCTCTTTCTGACCCAGACCGTATTGCAGCGGCAAAATTTATTGTAGTTTTTGACCTAGATAACACTCTTTATGATCAACATGCACCCAGCATATCTTCCTGTCACGACATTTCTATCTCTCGTACAAATGGAAAAAAGAGCTATATCAAGTTTGTGCCTGGATGGGATACTTTAATTAATCGAATCGATGAGCTAGGCGGTGAAGTGGTGCTATTCACCGCAAACTTTGATGATCTCAGCATTGAAAACTGTAAACATTGGCTGCTTAATAAGAAGCCCATACTTCAATCGGGTAAAGTAAGCGGATTATTTACCAACAGCTTTCTGGTCCGAAGACATAAAAATGAGTCACCAAAAAACAGACCGATTAAAGAAAATTCTAAAGATTTAAGACTGATTGACCCTACCCGAAAGAAAGTGATTATCGTAGATAACAACCCTACTCGTATTATCGACATCGGTAACACTCGGCTTGTTCCCCGCTTCGTAGCAAAAAAATACTGCGACCTTCCCAACGACGCCAAGGCTGCCTATAACTCTGTTCTACCAACTGTCCAAAAAGAGATTGAAAGTGCCATTTCATATATGAACGCAAACCCCGGAGTAGGTTTTAGAGACGCCTTTAAACCGTTCACTATTTTCGGAAGCGCCATATCAACGTCGTTGCAAAAAACACATCAATGGAGCAAGGAAAAAGCTACCGACTATATGCGAGAACACCAGAGCATTGTCCCGACTAGGTATTAAATTGAAGTTCAGGAAATATTTTGGTTAGCAGCGTAGGTTTAGTAGGTTTAGGCGAGAGTACGATTAAAAAACACGTTAAACATCAAGGCGAACAGGATTCAGGTCAGCTCCAAATGAGGCTGTAACGGTAAAAACCACGGGCAGGCCCGTATAAGTCTATTAAGGTACAAGTGTTGATCGTAGTTCTTTGCGACGCTGTCAATACCCAAATCCTACATCTGAATCGTCTGGATGAAAGCTGTTCAATTGCTTTGCTGTAAATATAACGGCCCACACGGCGTTTGAATTATCTTCAGATTTGATACTAGAAGAATGTAGCTGCAGTTTTACTTTTGAGTAGTTAGTACGTATTACCTTACCACCGATAGCCGCCAATCTTTGCATCATATGATCTTTGGTTGTAAATACTGTGAACCTTAAGTGATCGAGCAACCGTGAATCTTTGAAGTTTGCGAACGGACTTTTTTGTTTTTTGTACCAACGATAAATACTTGCCAATACTTTTTTCTGGTAATGAGGGTCTTGTTGAGAAAGGTTGAGGCTTAAACCTTGGAAGGAAACATTAAAAGCAATGTCTTGTCCTTGTGGTAACAATTGTACCGGTAAAAATGAAACGTCATTTGGCATAACCTCGTCTCGGTGGACGGTATTTAGCTTCTTGAGTGTATCGGCGACTTTATTTAAATTATTTTCATTTATGCCGTAGGCTTGTAGCAAGCCTTGAGCTGCTGGTATGAATAAATCTGATCGATCTTCAATAGATATGCGCGCGTCAGGCGAATCAGCGGCTAAGTCTGGGCTGCTATAGTTTAGCTCAAAGCTGATGAGCTGTCTAATTTGCAGCAAAACCCTCATAACATCTGCATCATTCAAATTACGGTCTGAAAGTTCGGCAATGGTTTGTACTTTTTCTGAATATAGTCGGGGTTTGTATCTTTCGATATGAAGAGCGTCAGCTAATGATAGAATCATCAGTTGATGCTGACTACATGAAGTTACTTTTTTAGTTGTACTCTTAAATCCGTATTTTTCATAGAGCCGTACATGAGCGGCGTCAGGTGCGTGCGCAGTCAAGAATGCCTTCTCCAATGAAACACCGTAGACTAAGGCTTCTTTGATAGCAGCATGAGTGGCCATTGGTAGTAGTTGTTGGAATAGCTTGCGATCTTCTGTTCCTGCTTTAGCTAATTCCCACACTAGGCTATCACCTGTTATTTGAAAGTCATTTCTTACTTCAGAATAAGCATTCCAAGGAAGTTGCACCTTAGTGAGGTACTTTCCTGATGTAGGGTCAATACTGGTTGATGGCAATTGATCTCCAATGATAAAAAGGCTCGATGTAATCTTGTGTACCTCCTTGAGGCCGCTTTCCATGGCTTTGGAAAGTTTTTGCAAAATCAAAAGATTCATCTAGACCAGCAGTTCCTTGGGCCGGGTGTAGGTGATAAAAGGAAAGTCGTCTTGAAGCTCACCACCGTCCATTTCGTAAATTTTTTGTAAAAATTCTGTGGCTGAAACCCAGTTCCCTGCCGTTAAGATAATGAACTGCCGAGGGTTGGCGCTATTTAATCCTAGAATCTCTTGCAACCCTGTAAAGGCATCGATCGACCCTTCGTTGTAGGTCTTTAGTAGAAAAAAGCTGGCCCACTCTTCATGGGGAAGGGGTCGCCGGTCATTGTATTGGTAATAACAGAGTCCTTGCCGAAGCTAATCTGCGCGCCGACGCGCGATTGTGGATGCTTTCTGCCTGATTTGTTCTAATTAAAGTGAAATACATCTGGATTTTCAAATGATTCAGAGCCATTAAATACTAGGGCTTCAAAAGTAATTTCTCCTGCCGCTTGAAGCGGAGTACAGCTTAAGCTTATGAGTAGGGTAAATACAATTTTTTGTAGTGATAAAGTCATCCTTGACCATTCCATACTAGTAGGATCAACTATTGATATTAAATCAAAACTGAAAACATAAAAATACAACATCTCTCTTAGGTGTGATAGCGACTTAAAATTCCCCACCGACCGTAAACAACACTCTTGGTTTTCTAGAGATCTCGTGATTAACGGCACTGTACATAGTTACCAATAAACTAAGTTTAGAAAGAGCCAAGGTCCCGACACCGGTTATGTCGCCACCAAATGGTAGGCTAACTCCCAATCCTGCCGCTCGGTAGGTGGTGTCTAGGTCCAAAGCTCTTCCAAAGTCATAGTAGCCGACAGCCTGAGTTCTTCTGCTGAGGAAAAATGAATTTTTCAGAAAGGGTATCCTCAGTGGTGCATATAAATTATGTCCGATCGAATAGAGTTTGCCGCTTCTTTGTAGGTCCGAAACGTCTAGCCTAAGAAGTGCTTCGGAAACATCTTCGGGATGAAAGTAAAGCTCGTAAGGTACCTCTCCAGACCCCGTTAATTCGCCGCGAAAAAAACGACTCATAATCCCGAAACCATAAGGTAGAGATGCGTAGATGGTAGAAATTATATAGCGTCTTTCATATTCAAATCGGCTATGAGATTGCTTTAACGAAAATTCTTGTTCACCTCTTACTTGGTAGCTGATCAGAGATTTTTTACCCCTAGGTATGATCTCGGTATTCACAGATCCAGTTTGGTGTACGGATTCGGGCTTTCCTACAATGCGCCTATGTCGTGTCGCGACCCCGACGTTAATGTGGGGGCCAGAGCCAAGCACCGGACCATAGTTCAACCCTAGTTCAAGTTTTCTGCTGCCGTAAATATTTTGTTCCGCTAATAACAGAAGTCCGAGTCGGTTTTGAGGGAAATGAAACTTCTGCTGTAAATAAACATGACTGCTGTGTTCACGATCGAGTTCTAATTGGATCGAGCCTAGAAGGGAGCTGTTTAAGTAACGGAAAAAACCGGTGTGGAGTACTAATGACCAAGGTCGACCTGGTCTTCTAAAAGGATAGGGGATCCAGACTATCGTATAACCATCGTCGGTGAGACCTTCGGAAGATCCAGGGAAGAAATTTAAGTCCGGAAACTTGCTGCTATTATTGTATCTGTTTGAGTCATAAGTAGATCTGATTTGATCGATAGTTACCGAGGTTGGTTTACTCTCTAGAGTTGCAGTTAATTTATGACCGCTATTAGTCTGTTCCATTGGTCTCGTTTTAGAGATTTTGTTCTCGTCGACGATGGTAGCGGTGATCGGAAAATCAATTTCACCGGTTTGGCTGGCCTCGATGTTGACATCCCATTTTGAGCCGTTTCTTTTTATATTAAAGTTATCAAGCTGGTAGTTTGGCCAACCTTTTTCAGTCCACCATTTTTCTAGGTATATTGCTGGGCGATCGAGGCCGAACGCTCCTTTTTTCTGCTCTTGTTCCATTGCTTTGATGAACTTTAGTGGAGTGGTGTTGCTTCCAATCGAAGACTGGGTGAAGAGTTGTAAGAAATTAGCTAAAGGTTTTCTGCCGACTTGATGCATTAAGTATCGCAGAGCAACAGCGTTTCGTAGTGATAGCATGGGGTGTTGCTCTGCTAACGGCGTAACTGTAGTGAATTTTCTTGATGTAAGGGTCGCTGTAGGCTCTTCACGGTACAAAATAGTGGTGCCGATATCATGTAACTCACGATAGTTAAATTCTAGCAAGCTGTAACCCTGCTCGACGCTGTTGAAAATATTGTAACGATCTTTGTCATGCGTCAGTGTATCTAGGGTTGTGAACTCGGCGATACCTTGTAATAGCCAACCATCGTCGGGATTTTTTAAGCCGACTGCTGCTCCCTGCCACTGTTTGGCGAGCGCTAATACCGTTACCCAGTGTGTCCAGTTCAACCACTTGAGTTGTAAAGATCTAAGAAATGGTTGGCGAGGACGGTTGATTGCGACGAGACCTGCGATGGTGCTTCTTTCTAAGTGGAGACTTTCAAGTACGGTGATCCCTGCAAACGGAAACGCACCATACCATTCCGTTTGGTGGCTGATAGCCAGTTTGATTGTGGGGATTAGTTTAAGAAAATCTTCTGAGTAGTAAAGTAACCTTACTTTTAAGGATCCAATCAAAAATTCTGTGCTTTTTAAACCCTTGCCGATTCCGAATACGAGATCCTTTGAATTTATGCTTAGCTTATTAGGATTGCGGGAAGACTGCTGCCCTAGGGGGAGGATGAGTTGCCAGCTCTCTGGAGTGTTGATGCTAGCTGTAATCTTGATATCTTCTCGAAACTCGTAGTGGCGGCTTGGGGTGCTGGCCTTTGGACAACTAGACAAGGCCTTGGGGTAGAAGCCGTCATAGATCCATTGCTGACTATAACTATCGGGAAGCCGGGGTATAGAAGATGTGAAGTTCAAAGATATCGGAGCGTTTGACTCGCCGGTGACACGTATTAGATGCGGTTGTAAGTAATCAATAGAGTACTCTGAGGAGTTAGCTATAGTAGTGCTCCCCCCTTTATAAAGTAAAGGGGACTCCAGAGTATGCTGAAACCTAAATCGGCTCTCCTTAACGGTATCTCTACCGTAGTCTTTGTCGTTATAAGCTAAGTAAAAACACTGAGCTTGTCCCGGTGCTTTAGGTGTATAGGAAAGGCTACCGACCCACTTACTTGGAGAGTTAAGTGATGATTTTAGGATACTGCCTTTTATCGTTAACTGTAAACGTTCGCGGCCTAAGCTTTGGGAAGAGGTGCTTAGGCCGGACTGGCAGAGGCTAAGTAGGAGTAGTAGTTTTCTAAGTTTCGTTGTCAGATTTACTCTCGTCAGGAAAGAATGTTAAGTTTTGTTCCGCGTAGCGAGTTAAGGTATCTGCTGGTTGAAATCGATTGCCATATTTTTCGGCTAAACGAGTCATTCTTTCGTGCACCACCTGCGCGCTTAAATGATCGACATACTTAAAGGGTCCTCCCCAAAAAGGAGGGAATCCTAACCCGAATACGGCACCAACATCTCCGTCGTAGGCATGGTGTAAAATACCCTCTTCTAAACATCTAATAGATTCGTTTACAAAAACTAATAAACATCGATCTACTATTTCATCAGAAGAAATTTTAGAAGTAGGTGGGTTTTTATGGACGATCTTATAAATCTCACTATCAGGAGCGCCTTTTTTATCTCCTTGATAGGTATAGAAACCTTTTTTGTTTTTTCTGCCTAAACGCCCTGAGTCGAGAATGTGTTGGATGCTTTCCGGCATACTAATTCTGTCAGGAAATGCAGTGCTCATAGTACTTAGGACGTGAGAGCCTACATCAATTCCTACCTCGTCGATGAGAGTGATTGGTCCTACTGGAAATCCAAATGCATTTAGAGCTTTATCGATTTGATCGATTGCGGCTCCTTCGCCGAGAATGAGGCTTGCCTCATTCAAGAAAAAAGCTAGAGCTCTAGTTGTATAAAACCCAGGGCCGTCTTCGACTACAATGACTTGTTTGCCAAGATCTTGACCAAGACTGACGACGCGGCCACAAACCCAATCAGCAGTTTCTGGAGTTTTAATAACTTCAAGTAGTGGCATTTTCTCTACCGGAGAAAAGAAATGCATCCCAATAATTCGTTCTTTATTAATAGAGTTGACGGCGATATCTTTGATTGGGATTGCGGATGTATTGCTAGCAAATATCCAGTCAGGGCCAATACTTTTTTCGCAATTGGCCAAAAGATTTTGTTTGAGTTTTAAATCTTCAAAGACCGCTTCAATAACTACATCACAACTTTTAAAACCCGTGGGACTGGTATCGGCTGAAATATGGTTAAGTTTTTGATCTAACTCAAACGGTTTGATTTGTTTTCTTTTCAGTTTTTTGGCGAAAAATTTCCTAATGTGCTGATAGGCTCGGCCAATCGCTTCTTTGTTAGGGTCTGATATCCGAACGCGAATACCTTTATCGGCACAGACAGTTGCGATTCCGGCGCCCATGAATCCCGAGCCAATAACCCCTACGAGAGATGGTTTTTCTTTTCCAAAGCGCTGTTCTTCAGCTTGTTTGTAGTCGTGTTTTTTTAGGTGAGTGGTTGCGTGAAATAAATGTATAAGACTGTTGCTTTGACGAGTCATCGCTAGTTCACCGAAACACTTGGCCTCGATGATTAAGCCTTTATCTATGGTCGTGCTGATGCCTTTGAAAACGGCCTCTAATGCTTTGTAGGCTGCAGGGTAAAAGCCTTTAGTATTTTTTGTGACTAAGTCACGCGCTTTCTTTTCCATAATCATGCGACCAAGTGGGTTGCCCTCTAACACCGCTGAACCCAGGCCTGTATTTCTGGGGTGGTGTTTTCGTTTGCCTTCAGCAAACTCTACGGCGATTTTAGTTAAAAGATTTTGGTGGACCATTGCATCGACTAATCCTACTTTTAAAGCTTTTTTACCTTTAAGTCGTTTGCCAGTTAGAATCATATCAAGTGCAGTCTGAATCCCTATGAGACGGGGAAGTCTTTGGGTCCCGCCCGCTCCTGGGATGAGACCTAATTGAATTTCGGGTAAGCCTAATGCAGTTGAATCAGAGTCTGAGGCTACACGAAACTTACATGCTAGAGAAAGCTCTAGGCCTCCTCCTAAGCACGCGCCATGGATTGCGGCGACAGTTGGTATAGGGAGATTGCTCAGTTTGGTGAATATCGCCTGCATCTGAGCTGCTCCAGCCTGTGCTTCGGCAGCGGTGCTGAAGCGTTCTATTTCTTTAATGTCAGCACCGGCGATGAATTGACCTGATTTCCCACTTCTTATCACTAACCCAGTCGTGCCTCCAGTCGTTTTGCATTCGTCAAGAATCTGATCGAATTCTCGCAGAACACCTTTAGATAACACGTTGCTGTCGATATCTTTTCTATCGAAGGTTAAAACCTTGATACTACCGTTTACTATTTCTGAACTAAAAAAAGTTCCCATTTCTAAGGCTCCTTGGCTATGCCATAGGTGTTATATACGTTCTATCAGCATGGCTGCGGCCATTCCGCCGGCAGCGCAAATTGCGATTACTCCTAAATTTTTGTCACTACGGTGAAGCTCTTGAGTCATAGTGGTAATCAATCGAGATCCAGTAGCACCAAAAGGGTGACCGAGTGCAATTGCACCTCCGTTGATATTGAGCTTGTTGTCTGGAACGAGGCCAAACGCTGAACTATCACCGAAGTGTTGTTCCATAAAGTCTTTTGAGTCCATTAGCTTAATGCAAGATAGTACTTGGGCTGCAAAAGCTTCGTGAATTTCAAATAAATCAATATCATCGAGAGTTAAATTATTTTGTTTGAGCAAAAGTGGGATTGCGATTGCTGGTCCTAATAAGAGTTGTGGGTGGGGCTGCACCCCTACAAAGCAAAAATCTTTTACCTTGGCTTTAGGTGTTAGTCCTAGTTCTTTTGCGCGTTGTTGATCAGCGATCATGGTCACCGCGGCACCATCGGTTAACGCGGAAGCGTTTCCTGCAGTAATAGAACCATACTTACGATCAAATGCCGGCCTTATCTTGGACAAAGACTCGAGGTTAGTATCTTCTCTTACTAAGTTATCTGCATCGATGTGTTGGTTGTAATTTGGTGGCGACCAAATGGTTACGATCTCATCGGAAAATTTTTGTGCTTTATGAGCACTGGCTGCATTTCTGTGAGATCTTAGTGCAAATTGATCTTGATCTTCCCGGCTAATGCCGTTGATCTTTGCCATCATCTCGGCGTGTTCACCCATGGTGAATCCAGTAAGAGGTTCCGACAATCCAGGAGGAGAGGGAACCCAATCTTTTGGTGAAAATGTCGAGATGGTTTTCATCTTTGCGCTAGTGGTTCTTGATTTAGATAAACTAAGCAAAAATTTTCTTGCAGCCCTTGAGTAGACGATTGGTACATCGCTTAAACATTCGACCCCACCAGCTAAGATGACATCGTGTTGCCCAAACGAGATGGATTTAACGGCATCCGCTACCGTGTGTAGGCTACTGGTACAAGCGCGATTTAATGTGTAGCCATGAATGTGTGGTGGTAAACCAAGGTTGATAACTGTGTCTCTCGCGACATTGGTGTTTTTAGTTTGTGGTATAACGACTCCACAACTCAATTCATCAATGGCATTTGGATCGACATCTACCTTGCGAATTAACCCATCGACGACTCTAGAATACAGTTCAAGGGAGTCACAATTTTGAAAAACCCCGAACGATTTGACGAATGCACTGCGAGCGCCGTCAACGATCACCGGGGTGCGCTCACCCATAGCTCGACGGTTGCCATACTTTTTCATAAGTCATTCCTTATTTAAAGTTTTCACCAATAATATAGAAAAATCCATAAAATATGGTGAGCTATCACATGTTCACTATGCTTGATAGCCGGCCTTTATGCTACCACGAATGGACCGCTTCGTTAAACCCATGTCATAATAATAATAGGATCAATGTAATGTTTTTCCACGTATTTGAAGTACCGCTGGGAATGGCGGTATCTTTTGGGGCGATGAGCCTACGGTAGATATAAAAACCTAGTTTAACTAAGTATATGCTCGGAGTAGGTATGAAGCTTGTAATGTTGATTGGCTTTCTTTGTGTGAACCTCGTTGGTTGCAGTAATGCGGGTCGTGCTCCCGATAAACCCCAGGGACCTGAACAACCCAAGCCTACTGGCGAAGAGGACGCGGGTAGGAAAGGTGAGAAGAACTACAACACTAGCGTTGGGTTTCTATTGTCTCCTCAAACCAATTTAATAGTCGATGACTGCTTGGCCCCAACAAGGACTCCAACAATGTTAGTGATGGACGAAGACCTTGTTCTTGACGGTGAAGTCAACGAGTGGAGCGGCATTCCAGTATTGACCAAAGATGCGGCAGGTGATTCGAAGGGTGAAATTGACTTAACGAATACCGCTATTGCTTTTGCTAAGGGTGATTTATCTGAATCGGTGGCAGGCTATGTGCAATGGCGGGGCGCTTCTAACCTATCTACACGTGAAGTGTTTGTTGAGTTTGGTCGTTATCAATCGGGGGAGAATGATGCTCAACAGTGGGAACAAAATAGGGTATTTAGATTTGATTCTAAGGGAGTTTCAGAATTTCGCTTTGGTAGTTGGGTTGATGCTAGTAGTTCAGCAGAGTGGAAAGCTGGTGTTCATGCCCTTGAATGGCGGATTGATCGCCGACAATTAGATAGTGCACTGTTAAAACCCTTTTGGTGGACGCGTACCTATGTCCGAGCGGGATCAGCTGAAGATGATGCGACCGGCGTCGTGTTCTTGCCGTCGGTTGATCATGATAGCGGACAAAAACTTTCACATAAGTGGTGTTATAGCGATTCAAACGACAAAGTTCCGGCTATCTTCCAGTTCATAAGAACTAATGACACTGATCCAGACCTGGCAAATAAGGTATTTAATGTAGCACGACTAGCCTATGATAGTTTACAAAGTGTTTTAGGGTATAAGTACTTCCCTTCGAACCAGTTGACCGTTATTGCGTCTAGCAAAAAATTCCAAGATCACCCTTTTATGATACCTGATCTGTACGACGGTAGTGCTTATCGTCCATTGCAGGTTGAACTAGATAAAAAACTAGTTCAGGAGCTTCGGTATGGGTCGTATTCAAAATTATATGAATGGTTTTTAGGCGAGTACTCGCGGCAGTATTTGGCTTGGTACGGGAGTGAAGAGGGCGAAGCTTTTTATCTTGATTGGCTTTCTATGATGCTTCGAACTAGGGCAGAAGCAAAAGTGTATTCGGTTCATAGTCGGTTAACGAGCTATCATCAATCCATTGAGCCGTATTTGGAAGATTACCAAGCGGTGGAACCCATTCCTGATCTATACCAACGGCTTGCTGGAGAATTTGATTCCCAGGCAGAAAAGAATCGAGTGCAGTTACTCGCGAATTCCAAAGTTAAGGCGGCTGCAGAGGTAACTCTTTTCCGCTTTGACCTCTCCTTATTTCTAGAATCATGGCGGTTAGGAGCTGGGCAGTTTCAGTCGATCTTACAGTCACAGACCGGATCAGTCGATGAAGTCGATAAAGTATGGATGGGTTGGTTTGACGGAAGGCCTTATTCAGCGGCTTACTCACCAGTTTGGTTGGCTGACCCAGATAATGATGGGTTGCCAGATTTTATGGAGAGCCAGTTGGGCTCGAACTCTCAGATGCTAGATACAGACGAAGATGGTTGGAGTGATTACGCAGAGGTTTTCGCACGAACCAACTTTGATGACGCTTCACACCGGCCTCGGAATATCATTGCGGATGGTTACTTTAATGATTGGCAAGAACTGCTTCCCGCTGAAATTCTGAAGCCAGATGCGACTTTGAGTTCTAAATGTCCTGCCGAAGCCGGCATTATGGCGGTGGCAGCGCTTGCGTCAGGTAGCACACTCATTGTCTCGCTAGCGCCTAAGAAAATTGATTATAGCGGTGCGGTGAAAAATCTTAGCTGGGAGATTCAGCTTCAGCTAGCCTACAGTCAGAGAACTCTTATCCTTCGCGCGGAGCAAGGGTTCTATGGATTTTCTATCATTGATGCGAAGTCTGGAGAGCATATATCGTGGGTACCAACTGTCACTAAAAATGTTGCTCCCGCTGGTGAGTGGGTGATTGATTTTGAGAAGTATGGCATAGACGCTCAATTAGAGAAAAATCAGGCAGTAAAAATTAAGATAACCAGCATTTTAGAGGAAAAAGAGCGGCACCTTTGTAGCTCCAGCCCTTGGCTATTACCGCTATATCATGCGAATTAAGCCTGACTATTACCTTTTAAAGCGTTGAGAATTTGCTCGACGATAAGTCTTTCGGTTTTACTGAGGGTCATGAATACACCGCCGATTCTAAAGCGGTGAGAGTCGAACCAGCGGCACTCGGCCTTTATGGTTAACTTCTCTGGCGAATAGATACCGAGAGGTCTTAACGGGATAACTAGCCAGTACTGCTGCCCTGTTTTTACTGAGGCTTCTCCGGTAAACTCGAGCTTAAACCCTGCAAGGCTAATATCGAGCAGAACGGCGCTTTGAGCAAATAATGAGAGTCTTCTGAATCTCCGCACCTCAACTAGGGCGTGAGAGGTGATCCGGGCCGGTCGATTTGATTTATCTTTTTCTTCTTGAGTTTGTTCCAAATCAGCCTCGCATTTTCTAAGTCACTAATAATTATAGTCGAGCGAGTTCTATGCGTCCAGTATTATGAAAATGAAAGAGATATTAAAATGATTTCTTATACCCAACTTCATAGGTCTTGTTGAGGTTCCTGTCTTTCAATTTTTCCTCATCAGTCGCTTTTTTAGCGTTAGTGCGAGCTACAAGGCTGTATTCCCCTGAGCTGTGAGCAATCTTCATGTCACTAGATTGTTGATCAGTTAGATGATCAATGTGAAATGAAAGACTAGGGTATTTTTTACTTAATAAGACGTTATTGAACGACGTTCTAGTCATTTCCATCTTATCGGTTAGCCGACGGCCTACTGATTTGTATGTACGACTTACCGATGTGGCCCCATATATCGGTAAATTAAAGCTATGTTCGGATTCATTAACGGCTCGTTTTTTAGTTTTATTCGGCGTCAGGGTCGATAGTTGATAAAGGTTTTGAACCTGAGTCAAAGTGATCTTCATACCTGGTGTTTCGTTTTTTTGGAAGAAGCCTTTAACGGTGTCGGTATCTTCAGGACGAACCGAAACAGCAAATTCTGGTGAGGGAACCGATATTTGGTCCCAAAGGTCTCCCTCTTCGTCAGAGTTTTGTTGCCCTGCTGAGTTGTTTTTCCTAGCAGTAGTAGCGGTTGAATAAATATCTGAATTTGATTGAAACACGGTTTTATCACCGTTGTCATCATCATAAATAGGTCCGATAGTCCATTCTACTTCTGCAGTACCAGCGAATTGCAGCTCGTCTTCAGAACCTATCGCAGCTCTTTGTTTGTTAGGGTCAGCATCCGGGGTTACGTTTTTGAGTACAAGTCCGTACCGAACTTTACCTTTAGACTGCTCTGGGGCTGCCTTCTCTTTAGCTTTTCGACCAAAGATTTTGCCGAAATCTAGTTTGAAATCGAATCCACCGCTGAGCCTTCGCCATATTTCAGTTTGTTCTATGGTTCTTTTTTGAACCACTTTCGTGGCGTCGGTATTAATCTGTTTTCTAACATTATCCGGGTTTGCTGCGGTATTGTTGCTGTTATCAAGAGAAAAAGAAGCGCGTTCAAAATAAGTATGTTTGGATTGCACGCTCGATTTATGTTTGCCTAGATCTTTTGAATTACCGATTGAGTTTATAAGCGATATGACCTGACTTCCAACTTCGTCGCCCATGGTAACAGCTGGTTGTGGCTTCTTTTGTTTTAGCTCGTCTTTGCTATATGCTTTTTCCTTTGGTGAATTCGCATTCATTGTTTGTGACTGAAGTTTAAGAGACTTATTATTAGGATTTTTAACTTCTGCTAACGCACTCGGGCTTAACCAAATAGTTGCTGTGATCATTACCGCCATTGGTGCTCGACTAAGACGTGTTCTTAGTAACGGCGCTAAGCGCATTTTTATAAGCTGTTTTAGACTTCTTCGATCATTTTGAGATAATCGCATTTAACTTCCCCAGTTCAAAAGTATTCAACATCCGCATTATTTGGGGGCTGACTCCCTAGTCATCCAGTCTTAGAACTGCAAGCCGGGGCCCAATGAGGAACTGAGGTAAACCACTGTATTTAAAGAATTTTAAATATTAGGGTTTCTGAGTTAGTGTCTAAAATATTGACAGTTGATGGAGTTTTAACAGTTTGGAGAGTTTAACACCGTTCAATTAAGGCTGTAATCCTTGTCCCATACCCACTCGGTGTTGTTGTGAGGATAGGGACTTGCAGGTGACCTGATCTCTCGAGGGTGACCTCTAGACCTCCTTTTTCGTTTCTCTGTC
>Ga0222674_1000040_pt1 | contig 98339 bp, 84 predicted proteins | sample AntAcemetagen866_FD_179804 | JGI IMG/M metagenome (GOLD analysis project Ga0222674, IMG submission 179804) | Saline water microbial communities from Ace Lake, Antarctica - #866 | ecosystem: Environmental > Aquatic > Non-marine Saline and Alkaline > Saline | place: Antarctica: Ace Lake...
AACCTATTGGGCTAACGGTTTTCAATGCGCCCAAAGGTAAACGTGCCTGTTTGGTGCAATATAATGGTGCATCACTCGGAAAGCGTTACATATTAGACGAGCCAGAAGTTATCGCGGGCCGATCTCCTGAAACAGGGATTGTAATAAACGAACAAAGCGTTTCTCGGCAGCACGCAAGGTTTCTTCAAATTGGCGATAAGGTTGAGGTCGAAGACCTCGGAACTACCAATGGCACTTTTGTAAATGACGTCAAAGTTGATGAACGAAGTCAGTTGAGAGACGGGGACATCATTCGACTTGGAACCGTGCTGCTGAAGTTTTATGCTCATAATAATATCGACAATGTTTTTCACGATAAGATATACCGCATGGCGACAATCGATACCGGTACACAGATCTTTAATAAAAAATATTTATTAGAATCACTTGAATCGGAATTTAAGTTCAGTCGGGCTTACAACAGACCACTGTCTCTTATCTACTATGATTTGGATCATTTTAAAAAAGTGAATGATGTATACGGACATAATGCCGGTGATTTTATCTTGAGAGAAACAGCTAAGATTACGAGCACTGCGATACGCAAAGATGATGTTTTTGGTCGGTTTGGTGGTGAAGAGTTTTGTGTACTTCTTCCAGGAACAGATGCGAAGACTGCGTCTGATTTGGCTGAGCGTATTCGGCACGCTGTCGAAGTATATGACTTTACTTTTGATGGTAAGACTATGAAGCAGACGATTTCTTTAGGGGTTTCGCAACTTAATAGTACGATGGCCGGTCCTAAGGATTTTCTAGAGGCTGCAGATCAAAAGCTATATCGTTCGAAGAATGAAGGTCGCAATAAAGTTACTTCCTGAAATTTAGTTGGAGCTTAGTATGAGAACCGTTATCTTAGCTGGTATTATAGGTTTATTTAGTAGTAGCTGTATAACAAGTTGGGGCGACTCGGTTGATGTTCATCACAGCCCTGAAGATGATAAAGATTACTTTGAAGCTTATTTAAAGGCGACAAGGGATGACAAGATCTTTGTAAACTTCGAAACCCGTTATACAATGTCGATTACTTATCTTTCCCCTGAATTTAGACAGTCTTTTGCGAAGCGCTATGAGACTTTATTTGGGACTCCTCAGCCGTTTTTAGATGAAGCCAGCTCTAAATTAGGATTTTTCATCAGTGTATTTAGTCCTGATGATGATAAATACGACTTAAAGGACGAGCAACTTTGGCACACAAAAATGATGATTGGAGACAGTGCTCATCGTCCCGCTCTTATTAAACGGCTATCTAAGAAGGAACGGTGGCGTCCGTTCTTTTCAAATGTACATAACTGGAGTCATGAGTACCTAGTTCTGTTTGATACTCCCTCGGTCGACCTCAGTGCAGAAACTCTGAAAGATCGTTCTATTAGTCTTACTCTGTCAAATGCCGATGCTAGAATTGCTCAGAGTTGGTAGTTCTCTTGTTGGTAAATCACTCGTTTTAGGGTGTTTTATCAGCTCAACTAAGCCAAATAGATCCTGTTTTCCTTAACGTGACAGTATAAAATCAACCTTAGTTTCCCTTCGGTTAATCATCTCTTGGTAAATATGAAAAGTGAATTTTTTCCTAGTGGAGCAATCCAATAGAAGGATTGGTTTTTTTGCTGAAATGCCGGTGAAACGCAAGGTGTCAGCCTAGTCGAAGTTGCCTATCTTGGCTCGATCTCTGCTAAAATTAAAAGTACCCCAAAAGGAAATTAATTTAGTGCGACGGAGTTTCTTATGTCTCGATTTCACCAGTTAGATGTAGTCATAGAATTAGGTGAGTTGTGCCAAGATCTTATGAGAGAGATTAGGCAACAACTCAATTACTACCGCGCGAGTGTATATAAGACCGAGACAGCTAAACACATTCATTACCGCGTTGAAAAACTCCGTATGATAACTCGGTTAACTAATGATGAGGGATTGTTAGAAGCATTTAGAGACTTTGATGCGATGAAAAAGTTGGGAGCTTCTGCTTGTGTTGCGGGCGAATGTTCTTTTTCTACACGGACTAGTCGGTTGCTTCAGTCGTTTGATAAGCGTTGTGACTTTATTGTTCAGCAAGCCAATAACAGGAATGTCGAATTTATATCTGCTACTTTGATCAGAGATGTTCAAAGACATCGTCGGGAGTTGCTACAGATGTGTCGGCAAGGGACTCGGCATTGGGTATTTTTTCAATCAATGTAGATGTGGTGTATCGTTTGTAGTTAGGGGATCTGTTCTTTGTGGCGTTATCTGTGGCTCTGTCCAGTTTATTTGTTAATTGCATCCTTTCCATTCTTTTTTGATATTGGACGTAACTTAGAATACGAATATACTTTGATGGTTAGCTTTTTAGCTCTGTCATTTATTCCTATGGCTGCGCTTTTAACTCCTGCGGAGTTGATTCCCTATCAAAATGGTTATGCGCCTTTTTTCGTTTTTGATATTTACTGGATTTTCCTTATCTCTCCGTTAATAGCTTTATTACCCGCATTGTTTGTATTCTTAGTTGGGCTATGTCCGTGTTCTAGGACAGGGTATATGTTTTGGATGATTGTCCAAGTTTATCCTGCTTGGATTCTAGCTCATGCGATATATCATGGGGTTATTTGGCTTCGATGCTATGGGTGGTCTAAGCTGAAGCTACTGGGAGTCCTTATTTTGATTCCGCTGGTTATGGCGTTGATTCTCGGGTTGTATATATGGTTCAGTCCCCAGGTTCGAATAACTCAGATTTATTTTGGTTTTATACACGGTCCTATTTATGACAACTTAATCGCGGTAGATAGCGGTATTATTTTGGCGAGGGTTTCCCAGCTTCTGTTTGGGATGACGGTGTTGTCATTCTTTTTTGGAATGTGTACCCGTGTTAAGTATAAGCCAGCTATTTTCGTCGGTAGCATTTGGTTGATCCTTGCAGTTTGGGCGGAGTTTCGTCCCAGTGTTCGGATGGGAAGTGGAAGTCTCAATAAGATATTACCTGAAACTGTAACCTCTGATTTTTTTGCGATACATTATACGAATGCATATGAAGCTGAAGCTGATAGTAATCTCTCAGATATACAGACCTTATTTCAAGAAACGTTCTTTCACGTTACCGAGCTTCGTAGACTATTTCCCGATGCTCCCTTTGTGCATATCTATGTTTATCCTAATCAACGTACTAAGAAACTTTGGTTTGGTGCTGGTACCACCGATGTTGCGGATGTGCATACACCATCGGTTCATATAACCACCGGGCCATCTCCTCATGCGACTTTGAGGCATGAATTAGTTCACGCTTTGTCGTCGAACATCGGATTCTACGGTTTGGGCTTTCATCCGAATATGGCTTTTACCGAAGGACTCGCAGTGGCGCTAGCTCCTGAGGACCGGCCCATAAGTTTGCACCAAGGCGCCGCTGCTCTCATTCGCAGCGGAAGACTACCAGATATCGGCGATCTTTTTTCCCCTATGTTTTGGAAAGAGTCTGGTCGGCGGGCTTACACCGTTTCGGGTTCGATTATTTTATTTTTAAAAGATTACTACGGTATAGATAAAGTAAAGATGATTTATGCTGGGAAAAGCTGGGAAAAGACGTTCGGCTCGTCGCGGATAAATACTTTACGAAAATGGCGAGATTTTATTCTACAAAATTATGATCACCAACAAAGTGAGTTATTCACAGAAGCATTATTTCGATACCCTGGGGTGTTTATGGATAAGTGTCCCCATAGTAAGGCCGACTACCGACAGCCTCGGGAATCGGGTGTATTCCTTAGGTTGAGACAACCGCTGGGGTGGGACCCAATAGAGGATTATTGGCCTTGGCGCGTTAGGTTAGATAAAAAAGATCGTTATGCCCAACTTGCTCTATGGTCTGATGAAATTAAAAAAGCGGTTGAACGTCGGGGTAACAACAAAGGTAGGTTTAGAACTTGGAAAGCTGCGCTAAGTAGAGCCCGAGTATGGCCACCTCAATCTATTGAAGATATCAAGATTGCATTGAAAGAGTCAGACCTGACTAGGATTTTAGAAGGTAGTGATGCAAGTCTAAAGCTTCTCTATGAGATAGAAAAATATGCTAAAACTAAATATGTTGGTGATAGTCTATTACGTCAAATTCAAGCCCGCATAAGTATTGAAAAAAAACTACCGTCGTATGAATCTTTGGAATGGCGCAAATACTTAGCTGGGTGGCGTACCGATACTCCGAATCAAGCAGGTAAAAGTTATGAACCATGGTTGGTTACTTACCTTCGTCTTCGAAAAGGTGATCGACAAATACTGAATGAATCGAGATTGCTTACCCTCATGAAAACTCCACTGAATATCTCTTATGCTGATACCTTTAAGGTGGAATGGTATAAGTTTTTAGGGATTAGGTTTTTACAGCTTAAAAATTATGCTGCTGCTGAACAGGCGTTTAGTCAGGCGGCGGCAATGGTGCCGGCATCTCTAAGGCGTTATTATGCTCAAGAACAGCGCCGAGCTCAGTTTTATCGGAATTACAGCTCAAAATTTTAATAGCCAACTTGGTGCTTTTTAGTCCTCACTCTGTTATGAACTAACTAGGTTTAATCATAGGTTTGGGGGTATATCGTTGTCGGGATTGGTGTTTTATAGCATGGTATTTATTTTCGCTGTATCCCTAGTATCGGTAATATGGTTGGTGCTTTTAGCGAGGCGTGACGGTGTTAAAATTGCTGAGTTAACCCACCAAAATATCCATTTAGAAACCCAACTGAATAGTGAGCGCGAGGTGCATGCAGCGCGCATTAGTATGATGGAACAATCAGAGCTAAAAGTTCGAGATATGTTTGGATCTCTGTCAAAAGAAGCACTGCAAAAAAACAATGAAATTTTCTTGGATCTTGCTGAGTCTACTTTTACCAAGCTTAGTGAAGGTACCGAATCAAAATTTCAAAGACGTGAAGATAAATTCTCTGAACTCATAAAGCCCATTGAAAAATCTTTGGAAAAAGTCGATGCGACCCTTTCACAGGTTGAAAAAGAGCGTATTAGTTCGTACTCCACTCTAGTACAGCAAGTACAAGCCATGGCTGAGTCTCAAAATAGTCTGCGTAAAGAAACATCAAACCTAGTAAAGGCCCTGCGCGCGCCAAATACCAGAGGACGCTGGGGAGAGATTCAGTTGAAACGAGTAGTCGAAATGGCAGGGATGCTCGATCATTGCGACTTTTACGAGCAGCCGACGGTATCTGGGGAGCAAGGGCGCTTAAGGCCAGACATGATTATTAAGCTTCCAGGCGACAAATCTGTTGTTGTTGACTCGAAGGCGCCGTTATCAGCGTATTTAGAAGCGATTGAAACAGACGATGAGTCTCAAAAGATAAAGTATCTGAGGGAACATTCAGCCCAGGTTAAACGCCATATCCAGCAACTTAGTCAGAAGGCCTATTGGGACCAGTTTGAATCTGCACCTGAGTTCGTCATTATGTTCCTGCCTGGAGAGCCCTTTTTTAGTGCTGCTTTAGAGCATGACCCCAGTCTTATTGAGTATGGTGTCGCGCAGAAGGTTATCCTTGCGACCCCGACCACATTGATATCGTTATTACGGTCCGTGGCCTATGGCTGGCGTCAGGAACGGTTGTCGGGAAATGCAAAGGAGATTTCTGAACTAGGGCGGGTGCTTTATGCCCGAATTTCTGATTTGAGTCATCATCTTTCAGAGGTGGGTCATAAGCTGGGGGCTACCGTAAAAACCTACAACAAGGCTGTTGGTAGCTTCGAGAGTCGGTTCTTAGTAACCGCTCGGAAGTTTGAAGAACTAGACCTTGGTGAATCCGATAAAAAACTTTCTGAGCCCGAAGGGCTTGATGTCGTTCCAAGAGAGCTAAAAGGGGCTAGGGGTTCTTCTAAAGAACTGACTTAACTTCGATTTTGGTTTTTTTATGTGTACAAGCCCCTGCCTGTCAGTTTTAGCTTTAATATTAAGTGGTTATGATAAATTGGTGGTTTAAGCAGATATCGGTATCTGCTTATTTTATTTCGGGTTTTGTGCGGAATTGGGTGTTTTTGCTATCTGATATAAGTATGATACTGTCCTTGCTTAATATGGCGCCATCTTCAACAAAGGGGAGTAAAATGGAAATTAACATTGGAATTCCGGAAGAGAATCGAAGAAAAATTTCACAAGGTTTAGGTCGATTATTAGCTGACTCGTATTCTTTATACTTAAAAACCCATAATTTTCATTGGAACGTACGGGGTAAGATGTTCCAAACACTTCATACGATGTTTGAGGTGCAATATACCGAGTTGGCCGGTGCGGTCGACCTGATTGCAGAACGTATTAGAGCTCTGGGTTTTAATGCACCAGGAAGCTACTCAGCTTTTGCGGAATTAACCTCTATAAAAGATGCAGTTGGAAGTGAGTCGGCAGATGAGATGATTCGGCAATTAGTCGAAGGTCAAGAGACGGTGGTTCGGACTGCTCGGGAAGTTTTTAAAGAAACTAATCAAGCTAATGACGAAGCGAGCGCGGACTTATTGACGCAACGCATTCAGCTCCATGAAAAAACAGCGTGGATGCTTCGTAGCTTATTGGAATAGGCGTTTTTTGGTATTCGTAACTAATTAGCTCTGTGGTAGGCTAATGAAATTATAATAGAGGGGGCAATATGCCTATAAAAGCAGATCAGGTGGTATCAATTCATTATACTCTAACCGAAGTGGGCGGAGATCTCATTGATAGCTCGGCGGAGGGAGACCCGTTGGTATTTCTATTCGGTCATGGTCAGATCATAGCTGGACTGGAAGAAGGCTTACTCGGTAAAAACGTCGGGGATAAATTTAAAATAGAGATTCCTCCAGAAGAAGCATATGGAGTGACCGAAAAAGAAGCCGTTATCACAGTGCCAATTTCTGTGTTTGAAGACCGTTCTTTGCTAGAGGTCGGTGCTCAATTGGAACTAGATACCGAAGGTGGCCCAGCGGTCGTAACCGTTGTTGAGGTAGGTGAGGAAAACGTAATTCTTGATGGGAATCACCCTTTAGCTGGTATGACTTTAAGTTTTGACGTCGAGGTTGCTGCGACTCGCGATGCGACCGAAGAAGAGCTAGAGCACGGACATGCTCACGATGGTCACGTTCATTAAAGAGAGAATAGAATGATTAGATATTTATTTTTAATAACCGTTCTTTGGCTTAGCTATGCTGGTAGTGCCGATGCACGTAAAAGTTACAAAGCCCATGTTCATGGTCATGCTACTTTAGCACTTAGTATTGAGAAGGCTAATACTTTAGAAGCTCAACTAGTGGTTGATTCTGCTAGTATTTATGGGTTCGAATACACCCCGGTGAAACCTGAAGATAAGAAGAAACAAAAGCAGGGACTAGAGAAGCTAAAAGACCCGGCGGCTCAGTTATTCAAGTTTGATCCTGCTTTGGCGTGTGAGTTAGTATCTGCGACTGCTGTTGTGATTCAAGAATCTAAGCCGAAGAAAAAAGTCTACGGCTATAGCCGAAGAAAAGCTAAAAAATCCTCAGGTGAGCACAGTGAAGTGAAGGCCAATTATGTATTTAAGTGTAAAAAACCTCTTAAGGGAACTAAGCTTGGTTTTGGGTTCTCCGATAAGTTTAAAGGTGTTCAAGATCCTAAGAAGGGGAAGAAGGGGAAGAAGGGGAAGAAGGCTCGAGATCCTGGGGGGATTCGAGAGTTGAAGGTGATTCCTCTTGGGCAGAGTCATAAAACCAAAGTGATAAAAAATGATGTCGGTGTTGTTGAACTTTAGTTGATTATCCGGAAGTTGGTTTGATGTCGCAGGTTGTACTTAATTTAAGTGATGTGAAGTTTTCTTACCGGGGTTCTCCGGTACTAATTGATATTCCTAAGTTTGAAGTTAAGCAAGGCCAGCGATTGTTTTTGTACGGTCCAAGCGGTTGCGGTAAGACCACTTTGCTCGGTTTGATTTCTGGTATTTTAGAAGCTGATAGCGGAGAAATTAGTCTACTAGGCTCCGAGTACTCTAGTATGAGTGGCCGAATGAGAGATGCATTTCGCGGTGAAAACATCGGTTATGTATTTCAGATGTTTAATCTTATTCCCTATTTAACTGTTAAAGAAAATATTGCGCTGCCTTGCCGTATAAATATCCGGCGCTGGGAAAAAGCCGGTAATCTTGACGAAGCTATAGAAGGTCTAACCACTAGGTTAGGTATCTCGTCTCTTCTAAATAAATTAGTTACAGATTTGAGTGTTGGTCAGCAGCAAAGAGTCGCGGCAGCGCGAGCACTGATAGGTAACCCAGCTATTATTATCGCCGATGAACCTACGTCGGCGCTTGACTGGGATCATAGAGAAAAGTTTTTAGAGTTATTGTTCGATGAAATTGCAAAGTCGGGTGGATCTCTTATTTTTGTCAGTCATGATCAGTCGCTTAAGCCTCTGTTTCCAGAGGTGGTCTCTTTGGCTGAGTTAAATAAAGCGCGGCGGGTGGAATGATGTATGTAGCATCTTTAGCATTAAAATCGCTGTGGAATCGTCGGCTGGCTACCGTGCTTACGACTTTGTCGATTACTTTTAGTGTTTCGTTATTTTTGGGTATTGAGAGAATTCGGGTGGGAGCGCATGAGGGTTTTGCTCATACCATCAGCAAGACAGATTTAATCGTAGGGGCGAAAGGTGGCACGGTTCAGCTTCTGCTTTACTCAGTTTTTAGAATTGGCAGCGCTACCGATAATATGTCTTACGACTCTTTTGAGCACCTTAGTGAACATCCTGCGGTTGCTTGGACAATTCCTTATTCGTTGGGAGATAGCCACCGTGGTTTTAGGGTGGTTGGTACTGATGAAAATTTCTATAAACACTATCAGTATCTTCGTGATCGTCATATTGAGCTTCAACAAGGTGAGCAATCTAAGGGTGTTTTTGATGTCGTGCTTGGTTCTGCTGTTGCCGAGAAACTTGGGTATCAGCTTGGAGATCCGGTCGTTTTAAGTCATGGCGTTAGCGATGTTTCGTTTCAAGATCATGGGGATAAACCATTTAAGGTCGTGGGCATTTTAAAGCGAACATCCACCCCGATTGACCGTAGTTTGTATATCACTTTAGAAGGTATGGAAGCTATTCATATGGATTGGGTGGACGGGGCTCCGCCGTTGGAGGGTCAAGGGGCTGATCCCGAAACTTTGAGGGCAGAACATATCAAGGTGGATCAAATTACATCTTTTTTACTTGGCACTAAGTCTCGAATTTCCGTGCTACAGCTGCAAAGAGATATCAATGACTACGAACCCGAGCCCCTTATGGCGATTATTCCTGGCGTGGTGCTGGGAGAATTGTGGGATGGTATTAGCTATGCGGAAAACGGGCTTAGAGTCGTATCTTTTTTTGTTATTGTGGTCGGTCTTTTAGGAATGTTAGTGGCGATATATAACTCCTTGAGCGAACGACGGCGTGAGATGGCTATACTAAGAAGCTTAGGCGTCGGTGCTTCCGTGGTTTTTAGGCTGATGCTGTATGAGTCGATGTTTTTAACTGGGATCGGAGCGTTGCTTGGAATTGTACTAATGTATATAGTGTTACTAGTCGGTCAGCCATTAATGGAAGAATCATTTGGAATTTATGTTCCGATTGAAGGCTTGTCGATGCAAGAGAGCCTCTATCTAGTGGCTATTTTGGGTTTTAGTATGTTGCTGGCTATTGTTCCCGCCGTCAGAGCTTATCGCAATACTCTGTACGATGGGCTGACGATACGGACATGATCTATATTAGGAGTTTGGTGTGCCTGTTTATATAAAAGTTTTAATGTTCGCCGGATTAACGTTGTTACCAGTTGGGTTGGTGATCACTTATAGTGTTTGGGAAAAATCCCACCCTGGTGGTATATCGGGTGAAGATACTGGTTACCAGGAAATATTTTGGCAGAAACTTCGTGAATTAGATTATAAAAACGGTCAGATGACTGACGATATTCGTAAGCTTGATGGGGCGAAGGTGGCGATTCCTGGCTTTGTCGTACCACTCGAAGATGATGGCAAAGGACTTTCGGAGTTTTTGTTAGTACCTAGTCCTAAGGCTTGCATTCATGTTCCGCCGCCGCCTCCAAATCAAATGGTGATGGTTAAGATGAAGTCGGGAACTGCGCCTCAGAGAGATTGGGGTCCGGTTTGGGTTAAAGGAACCCTGAGGGTTACAGAATCAGAGAGCGGATTTGGAAAAGTTTCGTACCTTCTTTACGGAGAAGAATCCGAAAAGTATAAAGCAGTGAAGAAATAATATTATTTATTAAGTTTTTTGTGAGCTCTGATAGCAACCGTTCCGGAAATATCCTGAAGAAGATCAATTTGATCAATCTCTCTTAGTAGTTCGTCGTTTTTAAGTTCGATCGTTAATACCGGAACATTTTTATCTTTCCACATATAACGCCCAAGACTACCGGGGTAAGTGCCTAACCGAACCCAAGGAAGGTGTGCGAATTTTGGGAATGACACCGACGGGCCATCAAAGTCTAAAACTCCGTAGGGCGTGTGTACTGAAATAACAAAATCGGGGTCAAAATCTTCTAAGTGATCCATAGCACACTTGGTCTCCACTTCGCTTGCAGCTTGCGGGCCTGGGTAACGACGTGGATCTTTACGTTTGCGCTTTTTCCAATGTGTGAGGGCATTCCCGTTCCAGTCTTTAGAGGGGAAGTTTCTGTTTAGATCAACTCCATTAGCATTGGTTCGGGTTTTGTTCTTGAGTCCATCTGGGTTTAGGATGGGTATAACTCTCCACCTACTGCGTGAATCAATATTAGAGAGTCTCTCCATCCACCTTAAGGCGATAGAGCCACTTTCTAATTCATCACCATGAACCAGCGCGAATACTAGAATATTTCGAGCATGCTTTTGTCTTGCTGGGTAATCAAAATGATAGATCGGCGTACCCTGTGCCGATGCACACTGACGTAGCTTAGCTGCTTTACTACACAGTTTTGTGACGGAGTCTTTAGATAAGCCATTTTTTATCGATCCTAACTCTGAGACGCATTTGTCGTTTGCAGACACAGTGTGAGTAAATAAAAACAGACTAAGGGTAATTACTAGAAAGAATTGGTTCAAGAAAGCTCCAACTTCGAGAAAAAAATATATAATCAAAACATAACATTTTCCCATAAGCACGTACATATGTACATGGCATTTTTTTGTGCTATTGGGTCGGAGGTTGCTGAATATGTACATCTCGTTGAGGGAAGGGAATCTTCACATGGTTCTCACGAAACAACTGGTCAATTTTAAAGCGAATATTGGATTCGACGATCTGCCTATCCATGGTCTCTTGGAGGCGAATCCAGAAGTAACATTCAAAAACCAACGAGCTATCACCGAAATCCTTAAATAAAACAAGTAGTTCTCGGTGTTTCAGGACTCTCTTCTCTGTTTTTACGGCTTCTAGAAGCAATTTTTTAACCAGTGCAGTATCGGAGCCATAAGCGACCCCGACGGTTATATGTAAACGTGCTTCGTTGTCCGCTTGATAAGTCCAGTTTAAGACATTTTTTTCGAGAAAAGAGCTGTTTGGCACAATAATATGTTTATTGCCAAAGGATCTAACCACGGTACTTCGCGTGCCTATATCTTGTACAACCCCGAAAAGGCCATCGATCTCAATAAAGTCACTTACTTTGATCGGACGTTCAATCATCAAGATGATGCCGCTAATAAAGTTGTTGACGATATTTTGGCTTCCGAAACCGATACCAATCGCCAACGCACCACCGATAACGGTGAAAATGGTAATCGGTAGGTTAGCCATACGCATTGCAAAAAGACTGAAGAATATTAAAAATATGTAAAAGAACATCGACTCTAGCGAGTGTCTGATACTTTTGTCTAATCCAGTTTTTATTAGGATTTTTCGACTGATTTTTCGGCTTAGGTATTTAGCGAGCATAACCCCCAAAACCAGCAGGATAAGGCCGACCGTAATGGTACCAAGGGTTATCGAGTTGTTTTCAACAGTGAGTATTGGGAAATTCCAAATATCTTTTAGCATGCCCTCGAAATAGGCTTCTATTTTATCTGAAGTAAAGGTATTTTCCACAAACGTACCCATATTGAACCACTGATGCTGAAGTGGTAGACTTTTAACCTGTCTCGTTTACTTAGGATAGCCCATCCATGAACAATGATAAAGTTGATTCATTCGGTTCTAATAAAGGACCTAAGACCTCTTTCTCTTTTGGAGACTTATTGCGCAAGTACCTTCGACTCATCAAGCATTATGTCGTGTACGATCTATTGCGGGCAAACGATACCACTCACCGTATTGCTTTGGGTGTAGCTATTGGGACGTTTGTGGCGTTTACTCCGACCATTCCTTTTCAAATGGCTCTTACGGTTTTGCTTAGTTATTTGTTCCAAGCTAATAAGGCCGTAGGTCTGCCGGTGGTGTGGATTACAAACCCAGCCACTGTAGTTCCTATTTACCTTCCGCAGTACCTTCTTGGTTGTAAGTTAATTGGGGTTTCACCAGAGAGTGTTAACTGGTCTGTATTAATTAGAGAGCATGGCGGATTTTGGAGATACTGCGCGGCTGCGTGGGGGTTAATGGAACAAATATTTGTTCCATTATGGGTCGGCTCATTATTGGTTTCGATGGTGCTTGCTCTTATTAGTTATTATGTGGTGAAAGTCGCGGTCGTCAAGTATCGTGATCGACGTTATGGGTCTCAGGTTTGAGTTGCAAAGAGAAGACTAGAAACGAAGACTCTAGTACTACCAATACAGTCTAACTTCTCTTCCTTCTTTTTCAATACGGTTTACCTCAGTTAAGCTCACTCTTAACCTATCGAAGTCCACTTGATCCATCCTAGATAGAGATTCTGATTTCTCTTCAACCATCTTTGGGATACTTCGTGCGGTTTTTATATTTTCCCTAGCAGTTATTTTTGAGTTTTCGAATCTTAGGTAACGCCAGCCTTCGCCTTTGGTTTTCTTTTTCCAAAATATTTGGCTGTTCGCTAAACGGAGCAACTCTTTACAGCGTCGGTATTGTCTTGCAGAATGTCGACAGATTCCTTGTAGAATCGATGCAAATGATTCTGCTGTCCACTCATCTTCGGCTAGGTCTTGTTCGTCATCCAAGTTCTGCTCATCGTTATCTTCAGAATCGTTGCGTAAGGATACGAGGCCGATTGCAAGTAGTGATCTAATTTTTAGAGATCTGACATCTATTTGCCATTGCTGAGAAAAAAGACTAAACCCTTCTGAAATGATTTCTTGATCGATGTCTTGGAGTAGGGTTCCGTCAAACGCGGCAATGCCTTGCAATGTAAAATAAATATTTTGCAGAGGCTGCAACGCCCTAATGCTGCTAAAGGGTCCGATGGGATGGTTGGTTGAGTACTCGTTAGCGTATTCGGTAAAGTCTTTATTGTAAAATATGGGTTGGTATTTTTTCTCTCTTAGCGAGATATTATAGGGTGGGGATATTTTTTTTATTTCGTCATTCTCAAGGACAGCTGCTTCGAAGTAAGTTTCTGTGGTCTCGGTTGAGATGTTTACTGTTTGGGTAAGCATTTCCATGTGGAGCTGATTTCTTTTCTTTTGGCCTCTGAAATAACTATTCACTCTTGCATGAAGAGACTTAGCCTTGCCGATATATAGGATCGACCCGTCTTTACTCAGCATCCGGTAGATTCCTGCAGCTTTAGGTAAAGATAGTCTAATTTTTCTATCTAACGGATAGTCCCTTGTTTTTCGCTTGGTAGGTACGGTTTCTTGGATCCATTTCGTAAGGCCCGCAATACTAGTTGTAGGAATAGCTTCTAATTCTTTGACAAGGTGGTGCCAAATAGATGATGTGGCAATAACGTGACTTGAGGATCTTTTGTCTTCTTCGAGGGTATTTGAAAAGTATCCAGCCAAAGCTCTGATTCCTCGGCTCGGTAAATCTGGGTAGAGTCGTTTGGCGATCTCATGAGTGCAGATGTATTGTAGGGGAAATGGTTGCCCTAGAAAGGTTTCGAAGGCATCTTCTAAGAAGGCTTTTTCAAACTTAGCGAAATGGATGACACAGTACTTAAGCTTGTGGAGGTCGATGGATTTTACAACTTCGCCGATGACATCTTCGATCTCTGAGGCATCTTCCAAATCATCATCATGGATACCAGTTATCTTGGCAATGCGAGGTGGTAAGGGATCATCTTGTTTTATCAAATACGATTTTGTTTCTACAGGATCCGTGAGGCTAGCGTCTGAAACCGCCCAACTTAACTCTAAAATATTGCCGTGAGTAGGTGATGCTCCTGTCGTTTGGCAATCTAGAACCATGACTTTGAGCTTCTCAAGTGTCTGCTCGTCGTCAGTCACCCCAAAAAACCTCTAGGTCTTTGGTGATCTGGTTGGACATGAGTTCATCGATGGAGTCTTCGAACCAAAATCCTGGCATGACGCTGGTGTAACGTTCGTTTTGAAAGCGGTTTCCTAAAAGGATGATAACTCCTTTGTCGGTTTCTGATCTAATAACTCTCCCGGCTGACTGAATCACTTTGGCCATTCCAGGGTAGATATAGGCGTACTCGAAACCTTTTGTGTACTTTTGATCGTAGTATTGCCGTAGCTGTTCACGTTCGAAGTCATAGCCGGGCAGGGCTGGTCCGACTATAATAGCTCCGATCAGGGTATCTCCGGGGTAATCGACTCCCTCGGCGAAGACTCCTCCTTGTACGGCTAATACTAAAACTTTTTTCGATCCACCCTTTAAGGCATCGATAACTTCTTGGGCTTCTTCACGGTTGATGTTTCTTTCTTGTTTGTACAGACGATACCCTTGGGCATTGATAAAGGGTAAGGTTTGTTCCATAAAATCAAAGCTAGAAAAGAATACAAAATAGTTGCCTTGTTTTATCGATACTAATTTATTGATAGCTTCCCCGATTTTGGGGTAATTTTTCTCCCGGTCGCGGTACAGAGTCGAGACTTGGGGGATGACCAATATTTTTCTGTTGTCTTTGGGAAATGGCGATTGGAACTCGGCTGTTATAAACTCATCTTGCGGGAAGCCGCTTAGTTGAGCGTAATATTCGAAAGGTTTTAGGGTCGCAGAAAATGCGATGACGTTACTAAAACATTTCATTCGTTCCAAGAGGTGCTCCGAAGCGTCGCAGCAAGTGATTTTTATAGATTTCCCTTTGTTTAAATGTCTAAAGGTAACAAAAGAATGCTCAGATCCCAGAGATAAGCTAAAATAAAAATCGCCCCAGTACCTCTGTAGAAAAAGTACCGGGTCATTTGATTTGAGTTCTGATATTTGGTCGAAATACTGCATTGTAAAGGCCGATATTCTGGTCTCGATAGAGACAAAACCCTCGATATCTACAGATATGAGTGACCTACTTTGATGGTTTTTGGGGCTCTGGTCTTTGATGCAGGTTAGGGCATCATTGACAATCGACTTCCATTTCTTTTGCATATCAGTCGGTATGATGTCGAGTTGTTCTAGCAGAGGCTCAATGAACATGGTGTGAAGTTCGGGTGAGAAATAATCACTAGCCCTTGATGGGAGGTTGTGGGCTTCGTCGATCACTAAGTTTGCTCCGAGGGATTCCCCATTTTCATCAAGATATAAGTCGGTGAAAGGAACTCTGGGAGAGAAAATATAATTGTAGTCACATATTACTACATCGACATCTCTAGCTGCCTCTAAAGACAGCTCAAAAGGGCAGACTTCGTAGGTTTCTGCTAATGATTTAAAGTCCTGCAAGTCTAGGGTGGGGTAGGACTTCATTTTTTCTCGGATCTTGTTTTCGGATACTTTGTCGTAGTAGTTTTTTGCGTAGGGACAGTGATCGGGAGTGCAAAGAGGTTCTTCAAGCATACATGATTTTGATTTTGCATTGATCGTCAAAGATCTTACGGGTTGGTTATTTTCTTGGAACTTTTCTACCGTCTCTTTAGCTAGTAAGTGTTGGCTGTTTTTCGGGGTTACATAGATAAGTTGAGATCCCTTTGATAAAGAATCTTTTAAAGTTGGGTACATGACCCCTGCGGTTTTTCCTAGTCCTGTCGGAGCTTGGATAAGGCCATAGGTAGGTTTTTCAAGCCATTTCTCTATTAAGTCCACAAGGTCTTGTTGGTGGGAACGACGGTTGGCAAAGGGGAAACTGAGGCTTTTAGCGAGCTCTCTTCTGTGCTCATCGGTCTTGGCTTGTTTAACGGTTTGGTTTTTTAGAATGCTTAGACGACCGTAAAACCATTTTTCATACTCAGCTAGATCGAAGTTTACTTCGTAGGTTTTTTCTTTCAGACCTATGCTTCCTACTAACTTAAGCTGTACTTGGGGGATAATGTCAGTTTCTTTGAAGTATAAATACCCGTAGGTCTTTGCTTGTAATAGATAGGGATGATCGGGAATTTCATTTAGAGTTTCTATGAGTCTTTGAATGTTAGATGTAGATTTGATTTCTTCAATGATACTATCCCGATCGTTTATTATGACGCCGTCACAGCGTCCGCTGATGTTGAAATCAATATCGTCTTTAGTCACCTGTAGTTTGAGGGAGTATTCTCTTTGGTAATTTGGTATCGCTTTTAACGACCTAGCTTGAATGATGTTGTGTATTTCAGTTCCGGTTTGCATCTGTTTTGCGTATCCAGAAAACATATCGATATGACCCCGACGTTGTTGCGGCTGGGCGAATTCTCTCACTGAAATGTCGATAGTTGATGAGGTCATTAAGGTAGTAACTTATTGATGATGCCACTTCCGAGGCAATAGGTCTCGTCATCGTACAAAACACAAAACTGTCCGGGTGCAATTCCTGAGTCAGCAGGATCGATGGTTACGATCATGTCTTCTCCGGCAGGTTCTAGGCTACAGGTAAGGGTATTGGGACCATGTCGAAGTTTACAGTGCATTTTACGTTCGTTGGATGGTGGAGATTTTTCAATCCAGTTGATCTTACTAATAAGAAATTTGTCCCTAAATTGCGATTGATAGTCATCTTCGTGGGATACATAAATGATGTTGTTCTCGGTATCTTTTCCTGCGACAAACCAAGGGCCGCCACTGAGTCCGAGCCCTTTACGTTGGCCGATCGTGTGGTACCAGTAGCCTTTGTGATGACCTAGTTTTTTGTTGGTTTTCTTATCGAGGATATCTCCTTGTTTTTCTCCGAGGTGATATTTCACAAAATCGGGGTATTTTATTTTCCCTAAGAAGCAGATTCCCTGACTATCAGGTCGATCCTGAGTAGGGAGGTTATATTCTTTAGCTTTTAATCTGACATCAGATTTAGGGTAAATCCCCAAAGGGAAGATACACCGACTTAACTGTTGTTGGCTCAAATGAGAAAGGAAATAACTTTGATCTTTTATCGGATCAACTCCCCTTTTAAGGCGGTAGAGTCCATTGTGATTTTCGACTGTAGCGTAGTGACCACTGCAGATAAAATCGTAGCTCGAATCAAGTTGGTCTAAGAAAGCACCGAATTTGATTCTTTGGTTACACATAATGTCTGGGCTGGGAGTTCTACCGGCCTTTAGTTCATCTAAGGTATAACTCACTACTCTGTTGTGATACTCGGTTTGCAGCGGCACGACGTTAAGTGGGATGTTTAGGTGCTCGCAGACTGCACGTGCATATTTCAGGTCTTCTTCCCAGGGGCAGTTACCTAAAAAAGCTAGTTCATCTTCTAGCCAGATTTTCAGGTAAAAAGCTTCAATTTTATAATTGTCAGATTGGCTGAGCTCGTAAAGGGCCACGGAGCTGTCTACTCCTCCCGACAATAAAGCTGCTACTTTCAAGCTACTCGGTCTCCATATCAATTTCAGTGTTGATTTTTAGCATGAATGGAGCCAGTGTTCCAGTAGGCATCTTCGGGAATATCATGTTAGTAATGTATTGTAATCACATAGATATATGCTTGCTAGACGGGGGTTTAGTCAGGTGAATTCGATCATAGTTCCTGTTTACGGGGATCATAGTTGTCCCGATGTATCAAAGATGTGCGAAGAGTTTAGTAAGCAAAGTTTTGAAGTTATATTTGTCTCTGGCTGCGAATCTCCGGAAATTCAGCGAACTGTTGAGTCATTTGAGTACCAGTACTTATTGTTGGAAGGTGAGCAGAGCCGGGGAGTTCGCATGCATTATGGTTTTTTAGCTAGTACAGGTGAAGTCGTTTTATTTCATCACCCAAGGTCGGTCATTGAACCTGCGGGCTTGGAATACTATTCAAATATGAGTCGTGATCAAGGTTGGGGTGGGTTTACTCATAAGTTTGACACTGATCATCCTTTCCTAAGGTGGACCTCTTGGTATTCAAACTACATTAGGGCCGCGAGAAGTATTCTGTACTTAGATCATGGTATCTTTGCTTCAAGAAAGCTTTTGGAACTTGTGGGGGGAGTGCCGAGATTAGAAATATTTGAGGATACCTGTCTAAGTATTAATTTACGTAAACATAAGAATTCGACATTGCTGCCATATAATTCGATGACTTCCGCGGTTCGGTTTATGAAAAATGGATTTGTGAAGCAAAGTATCATTAATCAATTTATGAAATTTGGATTTTACTTTAGAATACCTAAAGCAATATTGAATAAACGATATGAGAAAAATATTGCTCTGAATAGTGATTACGATGAAGAGGGTGTGAAATGACTGATGATGAGTTTTCGTTGCCAGATTTTAATAATACCGAGATAGCCTTTGCAGGTAAGTCAAACCGCCAACTTCGGGAAGCTTATTTGGTTTTTAGAATGTTTGGTATTCAATCTCTTATTTATCTAGGAACCAAAATTATTGTCGTGGGATTGAAGCTCAACTTACCTATTACTTGGATTGTTAAATATACAATTTTCAAACAGTTTTGCGGAGGCGTATCGATTGAAGACTGTGACGAAGTGGTCAACAGTATGAATAAGTATAAGGTCGGTTCGATTCTGGATTACTCGGTAGAAGCATGTGAGGAGGAAGGGGATCTAGACAGTGTTGCTAGTGAAATCATTCGAACCATTGAGAAAACCTCTAAGCACAATGGCAACCGTTGTTCTGTGTTTAAGACTAGTGGGATTATTTCGTTAAATTTACTTTACCAAGTCTCGTCGGGAAGAAGTCTATCGACGGAGGCTCAGGAATTATGGAGTAAGGGCAAGGAGCGGCTCGGATATATTTGTAAAACAGCTTATGAGAACAACGTATCTTTGTTAATTGATGCAGAAGAATCATGGATACAACCCGCTATTGATAAGCTTGCAGAGCAGATGATGGCTAAATATAACACTCAGTCAGTTATTATTTATAATACTCTGCAGATGTACCGGCACGATCGATTGGAATATCTAAAGAACTGGTACGAGTCGGCTTCCAAAAATTATAAGCTGGGAGTGAAGTTAGTCCGAGGCGCTTATATGGAAAAGGAGAGAGAGCAAGCAAAACAACAAGGTTATATTTCGCCGATTCAGCCAGATAAAGAGTCGACTGATCGAGACTTTGATGAAGCTCTCATTTTTTGTTTAAATCGTATTGATGACGTAGCTGTTTTTATTGGGACTCATAATGAAGACTCGACATTAAAAGCCGTGAAATTTATGAAGCAAGCAGGGATTCAAACCGATCATCCTCACGTTCTGTTTTCTCAGCTTTACGGAATGAGTGATCATATCTCTTTTAACTTAGGCCACCACGGCTACTTAGTTGCTAAGTATGTACCTTACGGCCCGATTAAATCGGTGCTTCCTTATCTATTTCGTAGGGCGGAAGAGAATACTTCAATAAAAGGCCACGCTGGCAGGGAGCTTCAGTTGTTATCTAAGGAATTGTCGAGGAGGAACTTTTGAAATTCTATGTTTATATGATGAATCCGCGCAGTCCGCTGTGCTTGTAACAATAAATTTGGCGAACGAGCCTTCTACAGAAAGAAGGCTCGGCTAAACTTTATTTACCCTACAAGGGTAGCACGATTATTTATGAATAAAGTAGTAGCAATAAGTTACTTCACTATCATCAAACGTAACTTCCTCAACATAGTAATCATGATACTGACGTAAAATAGACGTAAGACCATCTGTTGACATTATAAGGCCAGAAACATCATAATCAATTGAAGCTCCATATAACTTAGCCGTTTCAAATAGTTTGTCTGAAGAAAGATTATCGAAATGATCCGCAGATTCCGACAGACTCCATATACTCCCGACTAATGTCTCGTTTTCTCCTATTGGTCCGTGAGATCCGTCATCACTACCAGCACTCACGAGATAACCACCGGCTATAGGTGTATTAGGGTTATTGGTTCGGTAGCATCGCCCTATATGAGCAGAATGTTCATCCCGAGCGAAAGTAGGAATGATTGTGAATTCTGAGGTAAACATGTCTTTTACCTGCTGATAGTAAGAATCAGAATTGACCTTTAAAGCTGACGAAGCTACCGCATGACCATCGTTAGACTTAGTTCCGGCAAAAGCTACTGATGTGAGACATAAAAACGATAAACAGAAAAGAATGTTCTTCATAAAAACTCCTCAATTTTTGTTAATATTGAGATAAGCGTAATTTGATCTGATTTAATAGTCAAGAGCCATAATATGGCGATGATTTCATGACTTCACAGTGATTAAAAGCAACTAGAGATGCGATGCTAGCAACTGCCGATCGGACTATGAGTCTTTTTTTTTGGCAAAGAAGGCGCTACTGCCAGGTCTACCTCATGATGTCGATAAACTTGTTCAGCTGACTCTTACTTGGAATAGTCCCTGCCTTTGGATCGATGCCCGATTGCTTAGCCACATCTACCCACTTCTTTCCTGAGTGAATAACTGTTGCGTTCAAGATCTCTGGAAAAGTAATCTCATCTTGGTCGTTGGTCCACTTATCCATAGCGCTCATAACTTCTTTTTTATCAGAGCCTAGTAGATTCTCCAAAATTCCCGCACTTTCAATCATTTTTAGTGCGTTTTTTTCGGTAAGTGGTAATTCAACTTGAGCAGGATTTGTGGTAGGATTTTTTCCTGCATAACTTTGAAGTCTCTCGTTTAAATCAGCAGTTAAAGTATTAAATAGACCTTCTTCAATATTACCTTCGACTTTAAAGACGTTACCTCCAAGTGCGCTTGCATCTTGAGTAGTCAGAGTGGTGCCGTTTTTTCTGAAAATCTCTCCCCAAAAACTACCCCTCTCACCATCCCGATGGTTTGGAATAAGTGCATTAGTTATCTTTCTCAATGAGGCAAATCCGTCTGAGAGACTATCGGTGGGTAAGTCCTGCAGATTAACAACTCTAGATAAGGTATTCGCGTTGGCAACAACCAAATTTTGAATTACCTTTACCCTATTTGAAATGACCTTTTTCTCCTCGATCGCACTAAGGTCTTCAGATGATAGGCGTCCGACCTGCATCAATACACGGCCTACCCTTGTCCCTCTTATAAGAGTCCCGCCTTCAACACCTAAATAGGTTTTAAATTCTTCTATTTGATCAGCATCCCATTTTTTATGATTAGCAACAGCTTCAAGTAAACCAGGGAACTTCATTTCAGTAGAGAATGAACCTTGCACTAGTTTTTTTTGTTCAAGACTGCTCCACAGCTCTTGATAATTTTTCTCTGAATTTTTTACCTTAGCTGCTGCTGGAGTAAGTTCTGAAATAGAACTTTTCTTTGAACCCACCCACTCGGTCAAGGCCAAAATGATAGCCATAGATTTTTGGTTGCGTGATGATAACTTGCGATTTTGCCAGACGTCCTGAGGAGTTACTGTTTTTCCTTGACCAGCAAAAACGTTATTCACAACATCCGCCACCTCTTTATTAGTCTTAAGACCCAATAGCTCAGTTACAACATATTCAAAGCGCTTAGCAATACCGTTATCATCAGCGTGATATTTAGGAGTTTTTATCACAGTATTAGCAGGAAGACTTGCACGGTACTCAAGATAAAACCGCCTAAAAGCTTCAACCATATCCTGGATCTCGTATTTTTTCCCCGTAGGCCAGGCCAATCGGCCCTGACTAGTTACAGACTTAATCACAGCTGAGTAGGGTGGCGAAACGGGTTTCTTTGGTGCGGGTATTCTTTCAGGAGGTAATCCTGTTTGAAGGTAGTTTTTAGGAATAATTACCAAGAAGTGTTTTTCCCCGCGATGTACAACGTTAATTACACTTCCATCGTCAGTAATTTTATATTCAATTATCCCATTTTCGGAAACTGAAGAAGGATTAAACTCCAAGCAGGAGTCTTGGTTCCGGCAACTATTAAACGCTTCAGAGAGACCCTCTTTCATAGACCTTACAGCTTTATAAAAATCGGGGTGTAACTTATCGAGCGCTAACAAGTCCCTTACAAATCCGCACTCTTTGCTTGCAGCGAGTATTGGTTGAGAAAGAAATGATAAGAAAATAGGTACGAGTAAAAGATAGTGAATCATAGAAGGTCTCCGAGAGGGGTATCCTACTATTCTATCACTAGCTTTTATCTCAGTCAAAACAGGTGGATAGAGAATATCAGCAATTATTGTTTATACTTACAAAGTCTTGAGTGTTGGCATTATAAAAACCTACCGTGTTAAGGCAGATAACACCCTTTTACTGGGGTCAAATTACTAATAATAGCAGAAGGGTGAATCTCCCCTTTGAATGTACTACCTATTTTATTTTGAACCTAAGGCTTTTCGAGCGGCCCAAGCCTTCAGTCTTGCTTTCCAGCTTGTGTCAGGATCGGCAAGATAAGGAAACTCGTCCGAAACATCTCGATAAGGTTCATCGACGCCATCTGTCATAGTTGAACCCTTACCGGCGTTGATAAGGATTGTGAATAGCGTGTCCATGATATCGTCATTAAGTTGGCGACCACCAAAGGTGTTGTGTTCCCGACCGGTAAGCAGTGCTGATTCGATGGTAAAATATCCTGTTTCTCCCGCTTCTTTTGTTACGTCTACCAGTAGGAAGTCATCGGCAATCAAATGAGCGTAAACGTTTGCACTTTCTTTTGACCATTCCGAAGAATCATCAATAGCATCGTAAAACTTGACGTTTTTGGCAATGTGGTTTGTATACTTTATTTTGTTCGCTGCCTTGACTTTGAAAGGTTGATCGAAATTATATTGATCCCTGAGGTCTTCATCTCCCTCGTGGGCTACCATCGTTACGTTAGTTACTTCAGGACGGCCCAAGCGATCGAGCTGCCGGGTTCTTGTAATGCCGGGGTCTGTTGTTGTGCTTTTTACTACTAAGGCAACAAGTGAAACTTCTTTTCCAAATAGTTTCGTTACGTCGAGGTCAATCACGATACTAAGTGCATTCATCTTGTCCATGGTATTTGACCCAGATGTTCTGCTAATTTCTCCTTGGGTACTTGCTTTAGTCGCCCATTTAGCATCGAAGAAAAAGGGATCAGCACGTAGACCGGTATAAACTCGGAGACCACTATCGTCGAAAGTAGGGTCAACCTCGTTAAACTCAACCGTACGTTTATTTTTGTTGCTGGTAACGCAGGTAGAGGTATGAGCATCGTGATTGTGAGGTGTTATGAAGCTGCAAGTAATTGTCTTCTCGGATTTGGTGGTTGTCAGTATTTTAAGTGGATCTTTTTGGACCTTAGCTTCGCGAAGAATAAAAACGTATTTAACTTTATCGGAGAAGTGATTTTTTTCCGTGGCCATTGGGTGAGTGTTGGCCACTAAAGTAATATAACCTGCCTTATTGGGGGTTGGGAAAACATAGAAGTCTGAGAGGTCGGTAATTGCGTGTTTTGTGGTAGCGGGTCCATCGATATGGTCGCTAGCAAGTGCAGAACCAATGCTGACAGATAAAAGTAAAATAGCTAAGAATGATGTTTTCATTTTAAGTCTCCAGTAGTTTTAAAAAAGTGCTTATAATAAAAGAGCTGTAAGTCATGCCAGCCTAGGTTTTAAGTGGTTTCCACTAGGAGGTAAACTATATGGTATTGACGACTACAGATTTCTCACGTCATATGCAAGGGGTTCTTAGAATTTTTAAAGCTATTAATCTATCTAACTAGAATTACTGGTTAAGTCACCTTCGTTACTTAGGTTTTAGAGCCTAGCGAGATACTAGGGGAAGTTGGAATAGTGAGGAAGTTTATCCACAAAAATTTTCTAGCTATAGGTTTAATAGCTACGAAAGACTGCCTATGTACTATGCCGTAAAGGAAACAGCATCATGGTGTTGAAGAAGTGTGATCTTGCTTGTTAAGTGAGTCCAAAAATTACCGTCCTATTAAATCCGCTCTAACTGAATGATAACCGTAGTAAGTGTGTTTGTTGTATTTGATTAGGGGTGATATTATATCAAACTATCATAGCGGCGTAGCTCAGTTTCGAAGAATGTAGTTTTTTTAATTTATTAGGCTTGAAAATGTTGAATTTTAGAATGACTCTCAAATTACGATTAAAATCTCTCCGAGACATCTGTATTCTGCTACTTCTTATTTCTGGCTGCAAATCACCTGCTACTTCATCGTCTAATCTTGAAATTATTAATGCTAAGCATCATGAAGTCGGGCCTTCATATAGAAATACAGTTATGATCCTATCGAAAAGTTCTAAAGGATCGTCTATGTGTTCTGGTGCCTTGATCGACAACGGAGTGGTTGTTACGGCAGCGCATTGTTTGGATCATAAATCGAGGAAGATATACATTCATTTTTCAGATTCCGTGATTTTAGAAGATAAAACCCCTATAAAGCCAAATCGAGTTGAGTTATCTGATATCAGAAAGTTTGGTGGTATAGCTAAAACTGAGGGGCCTAATGTTGTTCCAGTATTGGATTTTTCAATATTTTCTAAATTTTTCAAAGACGATAGGCAAGATGTTGGTTTAATAAAGATAGATCCTTTAAAGGTTCCTGATAATTGGAAGGTGATTCCAACCTTAGATAAGGCTTTTTTAAACCAATTTGATGCTATGGTCTACGCTGGGTTTGGTGTCAGTGAGAAGAATCTTGCCGGTGATCTCGGGTACCGGGCCGTGAAAGATGGTAAGTTTAAAAATAATTCAAACTGGTGCCGAATTGAAGTAAATAAAACTCGAGTGTGCTTTGGAGATTCCGGAGGACCATTATATGGGAAGGTCAAGGATCAATGGTTTGTTATAGGTATCGCCTTAGGTATTACTTCTGGAGACGATAGCGAAAAGAAATCAATTGCGCCTATTGATGAGGAATTCAGGTCATGCGTCGATTCCCCTAATACTACGTTTCTCTATCTATATGGTTATGTATACTCTTCGTGGAAACGAAAAATTATAAAAAAATGGACTAAAGGTGTGAAGTAGCGGCTTGATTGAATCCGATGTTTTTTCTTTTGGGGCCACTACGCTGCCGCCGCTTTCCCGAGCCTATCGCTAGACGAAGTATTGATATTTATCTATTGGTTTTATCGGAATCTTTTAGAAAAAGATGATCATTGAAATTTGAAGTCGTAACCGCAAATTCAGAAGAGTAAGTCTTTAAGATAATGGCTCTACCTGGAGAGTTTTTAGGATTTATAAAAAATTTTAAATATCTAAGGGGAGATTTAGCTACTAGACTTAAGATGATAAAAAGTGGTTAAATTAAGTACCTAGGGATGGCACTAATCACCATACTATTTTGATTATGTAATAATTGAGATTGTTTTATAGTAGCTTATGTCAGAAAGCAGCATTTAGGAAATATGATAGTGAACGAGAAAGAAGCAAATATTGTCATATTAGGTAGCGCGCGAAGAGATAGTGACACATGGAAAGCAGTTACTCAAACCATCCCAAATGATAGTTACACACTTATTAATCTTCTCGATTTCCGTGTGTCTCACTATGACTATGACCATTCAAAAACATCAAATGATGATTTCCAACTAATTATTGATAAGATATTGAAAGCAAATACGATAACATTTGCCACGCCGGTCTATTGGTATTGTATGAGTGGGTTAATGAAAGTTTTTTTGGATCGATTTACTGAATTACTTAGTGGTGATTTTAAAGTCAAAGGCAAGGCAATGAAAGGCAAAGATGTTTATCTGATTTCGACGGGATCAGATGAAAAAATCCCGAGTGGGTTTGAGGTGCCGTTTAAAATGACATCCGAATATTTTGATATGAACTTTAAAGAGACGTTTTATTATTCAAGCCGAATTTCTAATAAATAACAGGTGAAATTGAAACAAATCGATGTAGGCAGTATTGGCCACCACCAACAAAACAATACGTAAATATCGTCTCGACTTATCTCCAGTCACAAACTAAAACTAGCGATGAAGATCCACCTCAAGCAGCACTAAGTTTGATCTTCTTTGCCTTATCCCCAGCCTTTAGATCTTCAATAGTAGTGGCGATCTTAATGCCGAGTAAATTTGCTACTAATAGCCGGAGCAACATTTCATAAGGAGGAGGGAGTCTCTTTTCGACTTCTTTGCCCCATTTGAGAACAGTATTACGGTTAATCCCAAGCTGATTAGCTATTGCTTCGTTGGATAGTGCGATAGCACTCTTCATCACCCTAAACTCAGCCCCTCTTATTGGGACCTTGTTCTCAATCAAAGCTATACTAACAAGTCGTTCTAAAGTTCCAGGGTCCAAATCAATAGCTTCTCCAAACTCTGTCTCTCTAACCGGAATATTACTGATACTTATATAGGTCAATCCGCCAAAACTATTCATGGTGGTTTTCTTCATAGTTATTCCTCGAAAAATACAGTCACTATAATTACCTCGTTCCTCATGGCAGCAGCGACCATCAACCCTTTTCCCCAAGTGTCATTTCCAACTAGGAGAAAAGTATCATTTCGGTTTTGATGCTCTATCGATTTCAGCGTCTTAGCAACTTCAACAATATCCTGCTCCGAAATAAAGCGGTCACTCATTCGTTTTCGCGCATGGACAGTAAGGGCAAACTGCCCAGACTGAATCTTTTTAACGATGGATTTTTCTATTCGCTTCGCCAAATTATAAATAACCTATATTTAGGTAATAGTCAATATTTATGCAATTAAAGGTTTGTGAGGTAGTCTGCGTAAATGAAGTACTATTCATTTTTAGGAAAACTCATAAATCATTTAGACGGATCATACTGCGCTAATAACTCAAATGCACCGCTAATTCGACCTAGAAGAAAGATGTCCGCGGCGGTCAACATCGAGAGAACCCGACGTAAAATTTACGTGAATGATCAGCAGATCGGCCACCCTTACCTTGCGACCAAATCACACCTTAAGTTACCGACTCAGTCGTCACCCTACCCGCCACTACAGTCAACCCAATCGCAATCACAGTATATCCGACAGATACCATCAAAAGATCATTAACCGTGTAACCATAATCAAGTGCCCAGCCAAATATGGGTGGGGTCACGGCAGTAGCGAAAACTATTACAGGTCCCATGATACTTTTGATCGCACCTAAATAGTAAACTGGAAATACCTCTGCCCAAATTGCTTGTTTGATCGTGCTTCCTAAACCAACACTGATACCACCTGCAATCCAAAATAGAAGAGCAGCGAGTTGATTGGAGATTGTTGAAAGACAAATAGATTCTTTGACCATCGGTATCACGTAAAAGGGTAAAAGATTTCTTGCAGTAAAACGATCAATCAGCGGACCTGCACTAAATGAGGAAAATACCCTTGCCAAAGCAAACCCAGCAAAACACGACGATACCCATAGAAAGCTCCAGCATCAATGCAGGTAGATTCCCTTCGCCAAGAGAAAACTCAAGGTTTGCTATCGACAATGCTCGCCCTCTAACTCCAGCAAAAAACCTCGCTATCGAAGTAAAAAATGGAGTAAAGGCGTGAGGTAGTGGCTTGATTGAATCCGGTGTTTTTTCTTTTGGGGCCACTACGCTGCCGCCGCTTTCTCTAGCCTATCGCTAGACGCTGTTTTAGTGCTAATTACTAAATCCTCAGTAAAGTTGGCTAGTAGCAAAACCGGCTTGAATTCCTTATCCTTTTGGTCTAATAGTGCGCTTAGATCGAATGCTTTTTTATCACTATTTAGAGGACTAACTAATCATGTGGGTATTTTTAAAAAGACTATATTTGAGATCTGTCTTTATGCAGATTTCTCTATTGGCAATATGTCTCGTGCTAGTGAGTTGTGGGGTTACTCAGAACTCTCAACTCAACGAAACACTCCCTATCTTGCGTTCGGGTCCACATGGAATAGAGTTTTCGCTTATTCCTGACGGTCACTTTCAAATGGGATCTCCGGGAGGAGAGCAGGGTAGAGAAGAAAGTGAAAAACAGTATTGGGTGAAGCTGACTCAAGAATACTGGATGCAAACGACAGAGGTCACGCGTAGGCAATGGCGTAGTGTAATGGGTAGTTACCCCGATAACACTGGTCGATGCTTATGGAGAGACGACGTCATAACAGAGGATGACCATCCTGCGGTTTGTGTTAGTTGGGATGATGTACAGAGGTTTATTGGTAAGCTAAATAATCAAAATGAAAGTGACGATATTAAATACCGCCTCCCAACTGAAGCCGAATGGGAGTTTGCAACACGAGGCTACACCGAGACAGCATATTCGCTGCAACAACCTTTAAATTTATTTGCTTGGAATCACGGTAATTCTGGTAATCGGACACACCCTGTGAGAGCGTTGCTTGCCAATAAATTTGGTCTCTATGATGTTCATGGTAATGTCGAAGAGTGGGTTTTAGATTGGGAGGGTGTTTATCCGATAGCTGATCAATTGCAAAATGCCGTTAAAGACCCTATAGGAAAGAGCTCTGGGCGTAGTCGTATTATTCGTGGTGGTAGTTTTAAGCGCGGGGACGGGTGCCGATCCGCAAGCCGTCGTAGCTGGCAACCACACTCTAAATTTTATGACATAGGTTTTCGGGTGGTGAGAACTAGTAACTGAGTACTTTACATATAACGAATTTTAATCGGTTTCTCCTATTCGATAAATCCAATTTTATTTACATTGAAACTAAAATGTCCTAACCCAAAGGCTAGGACAAAGATTTTTCGTATACTTAATTAACTTGATTAGCTGAACAAATGTCTTATCTTCCGACTTGCCATTGTCCGTTGTTTCTACCTCTACCGACAACGCCGTTTGAGAGATCGTTTGATCTGATATACTTTCCAGTTTTTGTTTTTGAGTATGATCCGCTGTCTTCTACGATTACAGGGTGATCACCTTTTTCAAGAGTTCTTAAAACTCCGCCGTCAGGCGCATCAAGTAGGGAAGAAGTCATTCTTACATATTTCACAACACCGCCTTCAGCTATTGGCTGAGCTTGCATTGGTGCATCGACGGCTGGAACACCTGTGTCGTTTACAGCATTAGCAAATTCTGCAGCATCGGGGCTTATCTCTCCGGCTGTACCACTGTTAACGCCTAGGTTTAACCCTTGATCAACAGGGATGAAGTTATCTATTGGTTCTGCTGCTTCTGGAGAAGCTAGGTCATTTGCGAAAGGTTCGTTGGCAAGGTTTAAACCGCCGTCGTAATTTTCGAATTCGTTGAACTCTGAGTTATTTACATTTTCAGAGTTCGCAAATTCTTCGTTACCGTAATTCTCGTTACCGAAGTTATTGAATTCGCCTTCTTCACTGTTATTAACAGCCTCAGACTCAACAAATTCATTGATGGGCTCTTCGTTAAGGAGTTCGTCCGTGTCCTCGTCAGTGGTAGCGCAGTTTGTTAAGTTAGCTACAACTAATATGAGAGCTATCATCCCTATATATGATTTTATTCGTTCTATCCTCATTGCCTGCCCTTTCTATAGACTATGGAGCAACTTTATTTAACTGTGTCTAGGCAATTATTCGTCACAACTTAATTATTCTTTAGGTATTTTTTACCTATAACAGATCATAAATAATAAATATCCTTAATATAATTGGTAAAAGAGGTATATTTACGTGTAACAGCAAATTTGACTATGGTAGCATATATTAAGTATAAACTCTAAAACGAGGGTAGTTTGTGAATAGAACAACGTTGGTTGCTGCCGTATGTTTGTCTGTTGGTGGGTTGTTGGCTTTTGCTTATACGGCGCTCGTTTCCCCAAAGGTATTATATAGTCACGATAGCATCGAACAAGCGATGGAAACGGTTACCGTCGGTGATGAAGTTTCGTTATTACCTCATACGACGACTCACCGAGTCGATAAGGGTTCCAATTCCTATTTAGCACTTCGTGATGCTCAGATTGATAAAGGTGAAGTTTTAGAGATATTGACTGCTAGCAAAGAAGTGTATGACCTTAGTCGGGTTAGAGCTAGGACAGCTTTTGTTGTGGGTTGGCAGGATGAAGCCGAAGCAATTGTTTCAGCAGTTCGTTTTGACCTTACACCAACTAATCGTCTTATTATTAAAAAGACTGGTGAAGAGTGGAAAGCTGAGCTGGTAAACTTACCAATTAGTGCGCCTTCTCGAACTTTCTCTGGTGTCGTGCAGCAAAGCCTTTGGGACTCCGCAGTTAACTCTGGAATGGACCCACAATTAATTAGCGACTTAGCCCAAATATTCGCGTGGCAAATTGACTTTAGCCGAGAAGTTAGGTCTGGCGACAAATGGCGTATTACCGTAGAGGAATTATTCGCAGATGGTAAGCCTATTGGGTGGGGAAATGTTCTGGCTGCAGAGTATATTAACTCCGGAGAAAGTTACTCAGCAATTAGATTTCCTCAAAAAGGAGAAGAAGCTTCCTATTATGCTCCGGATGGATCTTCTATGAAGCGGTTGTTTTTGAAGAGTCCGGTTAGGTTTGCTCGGATATCGTCAAGATTTAAACGGCGGCGGTTTCACCCTATCCTTAAGAGAAATATTCCTCACAACGGTGTAGATTATGCTGCTAGTACCGGGACGCCTGTTCGTAGTGTTGGTAAAGGGCGGATAACTAAAGCAGGAAGATACGGTGGGTCTGGCAATATGGTGCGAATAAAGCATAACAGTACTTATCAGACGGCGTACTTACATTTAAAGCGTATTGCTAAAGGTGCTTCAAGAGGGAATAGTGTAAAGCAAGGGCAGATCATAGGTTATGTGGGGCAATCGGGGCTTGCGACGGGACCTCATCTTCATTTTTCATTTTATGAAAACGGTAGGTTTATAGACCCTATGGGACGGAAGTTTCCTTCTAAAGATCCCGTGAGTAAAGAGCTGTTACCGTCATACTTAAGTATTTCTGAAGAGGCTTTAAAGAATCTTCCTAACTGGCCTGTGGAAGCCACTACAAAAATTGCAAGGCAAGAAGATTAAGGCTTAGTAAAATAGTTCTTACCGTCGCGCATGTATTGTTTGAATTTAGAACGATCACCTTCCTCTATAGAAGATAAGTATTCCTGGAGTTTCTCGATAAAGTCTTTTGTTACCTTGCTAGTAAAATCATTATTTTTTTGAATTTCAAAGTACAGGTCTTGATTTTCATTTAGTACCGGTAACGTTACATTGAGTTGAGATCTAAATGTTGAACTTGCGACTTTTGATAGCTGATCAAAGTTGTAAGAGCTATCGGAAACCGTTTTCGCAAAAGCTAGGTTTAATAGATGAGATAGTCCTAAGACATACGCCATGAGTGGGTCGTGTTGTTCTATTGGCAGTTTGATAATGTGTGCGTTTGTACCTTTAAATAAATCGGCTAATTGATCTGTCAGGTGTTTGTTCTTTGCTACTTCACATAAAATAATGTTTTGTTCTGAGAGTAAGTCAGTAGATGGCCCGAACATCGGGTGAATTGATGTGATGTTAACTCCATGACTAGCTGCTTTTTCTATGTTTGCAATGAGAGGACTCTTTAGTGAGCTGATGTCAAATATGATAGCGTTGGGTTTTATCTCTACTAGCTGGTTAATTAACTGTGCTGTTACTGAGATAGGCGTAGCGAGAATGATGTAGTCGCTATTATTTATAGTGTCATTAAGACAGTTCTCTATTTTAAAGTGGCTTGCTGTGTTCTCGCGAGTTGCTCCGGGGTCGACAATAGTAATTTGATGGTTGAATGAATCAAAAAACTGCGCAAACCATCTTCCCATATGACCTGATCCACCTATGATGGAGACTTTTTTCTCGGATATTTGGCTTATAGTTCTAGATTTTTGATGATGTTCTTCTTGTGCTAAGACCGCGTAACGTATTTGAAGCTTCGCTAGTTCTTCTGCTAGTGTGGGGTATAAGCCGATCTCATGGGCTTTTCGCCTGCTTTTTTCTATGACTTCCTTTTCAACTAGAAAGTTTTTGACGGGAAGTCCGATTTGGTATTTTTCATGACCGATTTGTTTTGCCAAATCAATCCTACGTTTCATGAGGTTTAGGAGTTGATCATCGACTTTTCTAACTTCATTCCGTAATTTATCTAACTTTGGTGAGTCTTTCATGTAGCAGGCCGTTCTGATAATGTGCATTGTGGGCTAAGCTTGGAAAGGTTAATAAAATTACCCGACGATTTGTTGCTAATAGTTTCCAGCCAGTTTTTCTTATCAGAATTTTCAGTTCCTATCCATATAGTATGAATTTTAATTTGGGATCTGTTAGCGGTAGCGATAACGGCATTTGACCGAGACTCATTGAGAGGGGAGTCACTATTTGTAATAATGATGATTTCTGAGTGCTCTTGGGTATACGGTAAAAACCTCAGCTCCGAAGTCGATAATATCATTAATGCCGGTTGGCTAAGGCCTAAGGCTTTAGATAGTGCGTCACTGACAGAAACTAATTTACCAGGGCTTACCTGGATAAATTCGGTGATTGATTTTGCTAATATTTGTTTGATAATTTCAGGACCGAATTTTGACTGAGTCATAAGGTTGTTACAGACTTTTGTTTCGTCTAAGGACGCGGCTAAGCTGGTATGAAACGGCAGCATAAATGCTATGTATACTGCGGCAATATTTAACATTAACTTCATTGAGGACTCCTAAAACAGTTCCACTCCCCTATGAGCAAGTTCTTGGCCAAGATATGGTGATATTTATTCAGTTAAATTAGTGGTTTATACTGTGTTTGATATATTTAAAATGGCCACCTGTCTAAAACTTTGACAGGTCTGGAAGTCCGGTAGAAGCTTTAGGATGTTTTTTGTAAAATTAGAGGGGAAAATTAAAAAACCTTTCAAACTTCGAGATGATTCCAATGGAACTAATCTCGAAGTTTGAAAGGTTTTTTTGAGTGTGTGAGTCCTCAAAAGAGTGTGCTTAATAGTTATTGATAGTCTTTGCAGAAGAACTGAGTTTCCAGACTCCGGTTTGGGTAGTACCAAGGTTGTCACTTTGATGATTGCTGCCGATATCCCAATCGTCATCTTGATACACCGAGTCGGCATCATCCAAATAACCTGAGGTTTCCTTACGGCGACGAATCACTTTAAGAAGGGTTAAAAGCACTAAAATACCTACTGCAACGCCTAGTATGAGAGCTTCTTTCAAATACCGGCGTGGTGGTTGACCACTAACGGTCATGGTTGCCATAGTATTCCAAGCTTGGTCAAAATAGGTTGATTCACTGAATCTTTCTGCTAGATCAGTATAAGTTAAAAGGAACTGTTTTGAGTCTCCTGATAATAATACGTGCATCTGCATCATCGCAAATTCACCGATAGTGAACGAGGTGTATGCAATCAAACCATCATCTTTTGACTTATAGTTAAAGAACTTATGCTCAATGACTTCGAAGTTCTGAACGCCTTCTTTGCCGAAGCTGTTAAGTAGCTCTTCTTTTAACGTCGCGGCTCGCCGCTCGTCGATTGGTGCTGGTTTGTGAACAGCTGCAACTGTGATATTTCTTCGAAATATTGCCTTATCATAAACTATCTTATCTGATTTCGGCTCTTGAATAATAAGCGAAATACTAGGGGAGTCAGTAACTACTTCCCAACCCTCAGGGGGCGTTATAGATACTCCTAAACGGTCAACTGAAACTTCTGAACCATCACTAATAAATGTCCCCGGAAGGCTATTTGAATTGACCAAATTCGAAACGAAACTATTCACCTTGTTCATAATCTTGTCTGAGCCAGCCTCTTCTCCAAGGGCGACATGGGTACTGAATAAACCAGCAATGTTAAGTAGGAAAAAACTGAGAAAGAAATGCAAACGATGAGAATTAATCATAATCAAGCTCCTATTCCGCTAGTAACAACATCCGTTTGAGCAAACCCCATAATAATAGATATTATGAGTTATCTATATAAATATTATAATTATATTAATAAGTCAACTATTTTAATGAAAATATAACTTATTTTAATGAAATAGCTATATAATTGCTAGCTCGGAGCAAATAGAATCGTCGAGAATCGTCGCACGGAGCAACCCTACTATAGCCATAAGAATCAGCAAGAAGGCGAGCAGCATAAATAAGAATCTAATAATATTAGTATGATAACGTAATTCTGGAGCGAGATATCATGCTCCGTGCTGAGGATTTGAGGATTTTAGAATTTTCAGTTCAGAGCGCTGGCGAGTCGGAAGTAATGCTCTTTTAAAGCTAATAGCTCATTGTGCTCACCCTGCTCTACAATTTGGCCATTTTGGATGACGAGGATTTTGTCGCATTTTTTGATCGTTGAAAGTCTGTGAGCGATAACAATGGTAGCGCGATCAGCAAGCATTGAATCGACGCCTTTTTGGATTAAAGCCTCGGACTCGGGGTCTACGGAAGATGTTGCTTCGTCCAAAACCACCATCTTCGGGTTTTTAGCCAAGGCCCTCGCGAAGGCAATAAGCTGGCATTGCCCATGAGAAAGGTTAGCCCCTTGTTCTTTGACCATGAAGTCATAGAGCCCCGGTAGCTCTTCAATAAAAGAGTCGGCACCAACTACTTTAGCTGCATGAATGATGTCTTCATCTGAAATTTGCTCTCGACCTAATTTGATATTAAATTTTATGCTGCCGTCAAAAAGTATAATATCTTGTGGCACGATTGAGATTTGGTTCCTTAAACTAGAGCCACTTATATCTTCTATATTTGTACCATCAATAAGAATGTCACCGCTGTAGCCGTCATATAGTTTTGTAATGAGCTTTACGATGGTCGATTTCCCACTTCCAGTCGACCCGACGATAGCCAATGAGGAGCTAGGTTTTGTAGAGAAGCTGATGTCTTTAAGAACTTGATGAGGCGTAGTATTTTCATCTGTTTTATAAGCGAATGAAACATGTTTAAATTCTAAAGATCCATCAGAAATTTGAATGCTTTTATCTCCCCCGACAAATGTCTTTTGATTCAGTACTGCAAAGATGCGATCAAGTGCCGTAAACGCCCCCTGAAGCATAGCTATCTTATTGCTCAAATGTTTTAGTGGGTCGAAGATCTGCTGGATATACTGTACGAAAGCTATGACCAATCCTACAGTAATTTTACTATCTGTTGTAAGAGAAGATACTGCGACAAATAAGACAATACCGACAGTGATTGATGATAGACCGTCTACAATTGAGAACATAGAAGCATCTAGTTTCACTGAGTCCATCTGGGCTTTACGATAATCTTCAGAGAGGTTGTCATATTTATTTTGAACATTCTTCTGAGCGGTGAGCAATTTAACCGTAGTATTTCCGAAGAGGCACTCCTGCGTGAATGCATTTAGCGAAGCAATTTTAGCTCTTGCAATCATCATGGTAGTTTTTAGCTTTTTTGCAAACCAAGAGACTATTAAGAATATAAAAGGAAGGAGAACTATAGTACTTAGAGCTAAGGACCAATCCAAGTAGAATAAGCCCACTAAACTTCCCGCTAGAACTGCTAGGTCAATAAGTGATGTCAAAACTCCGGTGTTAAGTGACTCTGATAGGTTGTCGAAGTCTGATGTTGCTCTGGTAACTAAGCTTCCACTTAAGTTTCGATCATGAAAGCTACATGACAGTTTCATCACATGATCGATAACTGTTTTGCGCAGAGTCTTTACCATACGGTGGACCGCGTAGGCCATCGTAAGGGCCTGACTTGACCGGCATAGATATTGGAGCAACACGATAGAGAAATAGGCAATAACACCTAGTTTAAGCTTGTCCCATTGGTTTTTTAGTATTCCTTCATCGATACACCATTTGATCACGATAGGAATACTCATCTCAAGTACAGCGACAATAGGTAGTAGAATTAAAGCTATGATCAATAACTTTTTTTGGTCCTTAATGTAGGGCCAGAGATTTCGTAGCTTTAAAAAATCTTTTTTTAGGCTATAGCTCATCGCCAGATACCTCCGTTTCTGCCATAAACGAGCTATGTCTAGTTATTAATTCTGCTAAGAGCCCTCGATCAATGATTTTCCCGCGATCCATTAATAGGACCTCATCGCAGTGCTGGAGAGCTGATATTCTGTGAGAAGCTATCACAGTCGAGGTGTTGGTAGAGCTGATATATTTAAGTAACTGACTTTCTGTTTGATGGTCTACCGCTGATAAAACATCATCCAATAATAGTAATTTCGGCCTTCTCAAGAAGATACGAGCTAGAGCTAATCGTTGTTTTTGTCCACCAGAAAGGCGGACCCCTCGTTCACCTATTTCTGTATCCCATCCGTTTGGAAACTTTTGGACCTCTTCGAGAATACTCGCGGCACTAGCTGCCGATTCTAATTGATTTTGTGTTATACCCGTCAGGCCATAACTAAGGTTCTCTTTGATTGATGCCGAAAATAAATGCACAGACTGGGTCGCGAAGCAGATATCTTGTCGTAGTTGATTTGGAAGTATCGACTTGATATCTTTTCCTTCCAAAAATATAGCCTTTTCAGGTGGGTCAATAATCTTTGTTATTAAGCGGAAAAGTGTTGATTTGCCGCACCCTACAGGACCAAAGACACCAACGTGTTTTCCAGGGGGAACCTGTAGATTAATATTGTTTAAAAATGTTGGAGGGTCTTTAGCTTCACTGGGGTATGAAAAATCAAGGTTAGTTATATTTAAAACATCTTTTGATTCGATGTGGAAATTTGTTTTTGTGGTAGACTCTATTTCGCTTGGATGTGTTTCGATTTTATTGACACGTTCAAGAGATGCTTTTGATCTTTGGTATAGAGAAATCAGAATTCCGAATGCTGAAAGTGGAAAAGCTAGGTATGCGATATAGACATTAAAAGCCAGTATATCACCTATGCTTAATCTGCCTGCCATAACTTCACGCCCGCCGTAAAGAATTACAATGACCTGCGAGATATTCATGAAAGATCCCATGAGAGGGAACAGAATGGTTCTGAGTAGCACCGAGTTAATATTGGTTTTATATACTCCAATGTTTTCTTGTTGTGATCGTTCTAGGAAAGTATTTTCTACGGCATTTGCCTTGATCACATGAATGTTGACGAAAGCTTCGGTGACTCTATTCGTGAGCCTTCCTATTGCTTTTTGGTTCTCCATCGATACCCGATGCATGGTGCCCATCATGTACTTCATTAATACGACCATCAAAAGTAGAGGCGATAGACATAGTAAGGTAAGGCTTAGGTGTACTTCTGCCATTTTACTTATGGTCATCGTGATAAGAAATATAAGATTTAGAAACTGGAGCATACCAAACGCAAATAATGCTCGAAGCTGGCCAATATCATTAGCAAGTCTTGATATTAGCTCTCCCATTCCAAACTTGTCGTAAAAGCTTTGGGGGAGTGTCATCATTCTGTTGAAGTAATATGACTTGGACGTCGCTTCGAGTTTACGACCAGGGTAAAAAATTAGAATTCGAGACATCGCCCTTATGACAATGGTTAATATTCCAAATTGTACAATAAGTAACGCGGTACTCTGAAGGTCATCGGGGCGTTGAGGGTTTCCTAAAGCGTTGACGATTCGTTTAGCTAATTGGGGGATTTCAAGTGCGATTAAATTCGTTAAAGCTAATGCGATAATTCCTGATAGGTACCAAGGCCAAAGGGGGAGGGCGAAGCGCCGAGTAAAGCGCAGTATGAGGTCCACAGAAACTTCCTTTTAAGTACAATCAGTCATCTTTTTGAAAGAAATACTGTTCAATTCGAGCTATCTTTTCAATGTATGGTTTTTCTTCCCAGTTCGCAAGAGAACTCATACTTCCTTGCTCTAAAACATATATTTTAGAGCATAGCTTAGCAGCATACGGAGCGATATGCGTGCAAATGATCGTAGCAAAACCATTTTGAGACCGCCACTCGACAGCGGTTTCTAAAGCTCTGATATGATAGAGATCAAGTCCTGAGAAGGGCTCGTCTAAAATTAATAATTTCGGAGTGTGAAGTGTCGCAAGAGCTAACGCAGCACGTTTTTGCATACCATGTGAGCAAGCTGCTAACGGCCGATTAACAAAGGTTTCGCAGGCCCAATGATTTATGGCGTGCTCAATTTTTTGTTTTGCATTCTCTAATTGATAAAGTTTTGCTGCGTACTCTAAAAGCTCTACCACTGTAGCCCATTTGGGGAGTTGTAGGTCTTGAGGAAGGTAGCCTAAATTACGCTTTAACATAAAGGTATCTGGAGTCAGAGGCTCTGAGCTGAGAAGGATCTCTCCAGAGTCGGCGTCTAAGCTACCGGTGACTAATTGGAAGAAAGTAGATTTACCGGCACCGTTCTTACCTAATAATCCGACGGTTTCACCTTTACCGATGACGAAATCAACCGGTCCAAGCGTGAAGCTGTCTCCATAGGTTTTTTCTAAGCTTTTTACTTCTAAAATAGTTTCCATCATTTAAGCCCTGTAAAATCGCCCGTCCTGGTAAGTTATCGCGTAATATCTAAATATTATCAGAGCAATGACTCCTAACCAGTGAGCGTAGATTGCTGTTATTAAGAATAACCCAATAAGCCCGATGTTGATTGCCTGAATCGCAGCTTTGCGTCCATCAATCTGGAACATTAGCATAGGAGTTATGTAAGAGGGGAGAGATATCATGACGTATAATTTCAAAGCCGTGGAAATATTATTGATGTCTAAGGTGTTAGTTAAAATATGAATGGATAAAAAAGTTAGGGTAGGTAGGCATGCTGCACTGAACCCTGTCACCAAACTAGTGCGAGTATATGCAGAGATAAACTCACTGTGAGAAACCCCCATGAATCTTTCTACCCATGCGTACTTTAAGTCTTCTTGCAGCTGAAACGCAATACACAGAGCGGAAAAGTAGCCTGCGACAAAACCAGAGAAAATAAACGCAACCTCGGGGGTAGATTTTGCTATTAGTATTGCGGTGAATAGGGAGAACAAGATTGATATTAATAATGCTATTTGAGTTAAGTGGTTACGGACGAATATTTCTTTGAGTCGCCAGTTGGTTAGTGCTGTAATTTTATTGGTAGGCTTTATATCTGCTATCTTATTCAGGACTTCAGAAGTTTTTGTAGGTAAGCTCGACCAGAGCAGTGAAATTCTAGCGATGGCTAATATTCCTATAGTTGCCAATATTTGTATGATAATTTTGGTCGGAATTGGCCAGGATACCAAGAAGCGTTCTATAAATAACCAAGTTATGCTGAAGCATAAAACGTAAATTAGTATAGAACGTAAATAAATAAATGTATTAATATTTGCTTTAGTTTCACCAAGTCTCTTTGCCATATTCCCATGTGAATTCAAGTTTTTTTTCTGATCCCCAATCAAACGAACACAACAAAATATAGCAACGCAGATGGTGAACCCCGCTATCACCTCTGCGAATACGGCTCGCATCTCGAGTGATAGGGCTTTGATTTCTACGTTTAGAAAGTCATTAAATATGTATAAGAATGTCGCGAATATTAACGAGCCGCATATGACGACAACAAACTCCCGAATAAAATCATGACGAAGGCGATGAAAGGAGCTTTTAATTGACAGGATGAGTAAAAGTAAAAAACGACTGTTAATAGAATTAGCCTCTAGTTTTTATCTTAAGTATTTGCCCAGTATAGATTCGATTGCGCCGAATCCGGTTGGCGCTTTTTATCAGGTTTATACTTACCCCAAATTTACGAGCAATTCGAGAAAGATTATCTCCTCTACGTACTTTATATCTAGTTAACTTGGGGGAGGCTACCGTTCTCTTGGCTCCCAAACTTAAACGTTTGCCTGCCGTCAATCTGGATGACTTCATTCCATTGACTCTCTTCAGGTAAGGGATCTTCAGGTTGTAACGTCGAGAAATACTAGCGAGAGTGTCTCCGCGCTTTATTTGGTGGTAACGGCTCTTTTTAGATGAACTCGCATATTTGCGTGTTTTGCGGTGAGCAGGAGCTGGTTTTAATTTGGCCAACTTCAGTCCGAATATTTCAGAAGATTGGGCGCGTTCTTGGGGAATCCAAAGCTCGTACTGAGATCTTCTGCTTGGGATGAGGTTGGTTTTTAAATGAGGGTTGTACTTTTTGAGGTCTTTAAGTTTTACACCAACAATATTAGCAATTTCAGACAACTTGGTTCGGCTCGGAACCATTAAAGCTGCTAGCTTAGGCATATTATAACTAGCTTTAACCGTGAATCCGAATCGTTCGGGGTGACGGGCTATGATTGAGGCTGCAATAAACTTGGGAACGTAGTTCATAGTTTCTCTGGGTAGAGCTTTTTTGTCGACGAGTTCCCAGAAATCTCGACTATTAGCATTCATGATTGCGTTCATGATACGGCTTTCACCAGCATTATAGGCTGCCATAGCAAGGTACCAAGACTGAAACACATTGTGTAGGTCTCGTAGGTAGCGTGCTGCGGCGACGGTCGCTCTCATGGGATCTTGGCGCTCGTCGACATAGCTGTTGATAGCGAGTCCGTACCTTTTACCTGTTGGAGCGATGAACTGCCAAACCCCTACTGCATTTGCATGAGATCTGGCAGAGGTTGTAAAACCACTTTCGATCATAGCTTGGTAGAATAGTTCGGTGGGCACACCGTTTTCTTTTAAGATACCCTGAATTGAAGCGCGGTATGTTTCCCCTCGATTAAGAAACCTTTGAAACCTTGCAGAGTCTCTCTCGGTAAAATAATGAAGCCATTTCTCAACATTGGCGTTTACTTCTAAAGGGATTGGAGTCTTTTTGGGGAGATCGATCTCAGAGTCAACCTCAGCGATCATTTGATTCAGTTCTTGTGATCCCTGTTTAGGGGTGATTACGTGCCGCGAACCGGGTTCTCTCATTATGTACGGGTTGCTTTGATTGGTGGAGCAGCTTCCCCCAAATATAGCTAATGTGATTGTGAGAGCCCTTTTCAAGGTAATTACTCCTTTCTAAGAGTTTAACTTGCGACAGCGTAAGCCTTGGAAATGTCAAAAGATTAGATCAAATTTATTTAAAATAATTCGCTTATACAATATCTGAGTGACTGCCTTTATTATACAATGATTTGACTGCTAAGTCATGGGGGGGGAGTAGGAAATTTGTGATGTTTTAGTTGTAAAATTTTATAAATACTGTTCTTATATTAGCCTTTGATTGTTTGAATAATTTTAATATTGGGAGATACATAATGGCGATAGAGTTACCAAAATTACCTTTTGAAATGAATGCATTAGAGCCGCATATCTCTAAAGAGACTTTGGAGTATCATTATGGAAAACATCATAATGCGTACGTAACTAAACTTAATGCTGCGCTTGGTGGCACTGAGTTTGAATCATCCTCTCTCGAAGAAATTGTGAAGAAATCAAGCGGCGGGATGTTTAATAACGCTGCTCAAGTATGGAACCATACTTTTTACTGGAATTGTCTAAGTCCAAACGGTGGTGGAAGCCCCGATGGTGCGATCGCTAAAGCGATTGATGATAGTTTTGGCAGTTTTGATGCCTTTAGAACACAGTTTACCGAAAAATCAGCAACATTATTTGGCTCAGGCTGGTGTTGGTTGGTTAAGAATGCTTCTGGTAAATTGGAAATTGTACAAACGAAAGACGCCGGTTGTCCGCTAACTAATGGTCAAACTCCGGTACTTACGTGTGATGTTTGGGAGCATGCTTACTACGTGGATTACCGAAATGCTCGGCCTAAGTATATCGATGCTTTTTGGAATTTAGTGAATTGGGATTTTGCGTCTAAACAACTTTAAAAGAACTGATAGGTAGATTTACGAGGCTTGAGGGTGCGTTTGCTCTTGAGCCTTTAATTTTCTCTTAACTATTACTAATGTTAAGTCGTCGTCACGTTCTTTTTCTCCGAAAAAATCCATAGCTGTTTTAACTAGGTGATCTCGGATTTCAATAGCATTTTCGTTGGCGATTTTTGAATAATTTCTTAAGAACCGTCCTTTACCAAACATTTGTTCCTCCTCGTTTTTGCATTCAAGGATTCCATCGGTAAAGAGGGCTAAGACCTCTCCAGGCATGAGTTTGGTTTGATGTTCTTGATAGGTGCTTCCCAATTCTTGACCAAGAATAAGACCTGTCTTGCCTTTGCATATTTCGATGTCTTTTTTGCTTCGATTTGCGTCGGGGTTATCTGGGTCGATATGGCAGATCATAGGCATATCGTGAGATGCATTTGAATAGCTTATGTCTCCTGATTTTAAGTCAAGTAATGCCGCAAAGAACGTCATCTTGACTGTGCCTTTACTTGCTCGGTAGATCGAGGTGTTTAACTTCTCTAATATTAGGCTAGAGGTCAGTTTAATGTCTGGGAATTCTTCATTGAGGCTTTCCAGGGTTGTGCAGCAGCTCTGTGCCGCTGCAGTTATGAGTGCTGCTGGAACACCATGACCGGTTGCATCTCCAATTAGTATGACTAGTTTATCTCTTATTCTAAATTGACCCCACCAGTCTCCACCACACTCGGATGCGGGACGGAAGAATGCAGCTAACTCGTAATCACTGAGCTCGAGTTGGTCGATTGGGAAAAAGTTGTCTTGTACGATATGAGCCGTTTCTAGTTCTTTTTCCATGCGTGCTTTGTCGGCTGTCTCTTCTAGAAGGCGGGATATTTCTCCGGTCATTTTGTTAAATGACTCACCTAAAGCCCCGACCTCGTCATTGGATTTGATTGCTACGTTGATTGCAAAATTACCACGCATAATTTCCTGAGTAGCGGCATAGAGGCTCGTAATGGATGAAGTTAATCGTTTTGAAAATATTAAATTTACGACGAATGATATCGCCAGTATTAATATTGCGAATAATATAGATTTTTCAATTAGCCGCTGAGAGGCTAAAAAGGCCCTGTCTTTAGGGATTTCTGATAATACTAGCAGGTCTCCCGTCGCGAGGCGTGAGTAACCAAAAATAATGTCGCCGTTTTTGCTGCTGGTTGTCTTTACAGCTGTAGCAGCAGGGCTATTGATGATTTTTTTGAACATGGGGTCATTAGCTAAGCTTTTGTGTTTCAAAATATTTTGAGAATCGGGGTGTGCCAAAACCTCGCCGTATTTATTAATAAGAGAGGTCGTGAAACTCTCAGATCGGGAGAATAGCCGTACCCTTCTATCTTGTCTTAATAGTGTAAAAATTATCTGGTCGTATATACCATTTCCTCTTGAGCTGTAAGGCAAACTCATGGATAGGAGGGGTATTCCGTTTGAAAGAGAAGAGTTTTGGATGATAAGTGGGCTTTTTGTTAGCTGTCCGAAGGGGATAGGGAACTTTTGGATTACTTGATCGTAGTAGTTTCTTTTTTTGTTATAAGGTTTCAGAAAATCAGATCGGTAAATTTTTTCTATCGGTTTTGCTTGTTTCCTAAATGGGTAGATAGCGAAATATACGATTTCGTCTTCTTGATCAAATGCTTTCTTGAGTGCTGATTTGCGAGTGCTTGTTGATCTGGAGTTTTGATTGACAGTTAATGCCATAAGCTTTGCTGCTTTTTGTAAACTTTTAAAATTTGTCTCAACCTCAGCGGAAAGCGTACTTACCAAGGTCGCGTTACCTTCGTAAATATAGGCGGTTTTGTCTTCTCTAAATAGGTTGATTGCTAGAATAAGATAAGTTAACACCGCCAAGAACAGCAGGGTCGATGTTAGAAGGAGGAACTTTGTTTTAAGAGATGCACGAATCAATATTAAAACCACACTTAATTATATTATATCTAGATTATAACAAAACTAAGTGCGGTCGGAAGGTGTAGGACTAGGCAGGATTCTCCGTGACGGTTGCCTTCGTAATAGTAATAGGCTCTAAAGGCCGATCTTGTTGACCGGTTTCAGAAGCTCCAATCTTTTCTACAATATCGAGATTTTCTTTCTCTACTGTACCGAATACGGTGTACTGATTATCCAAATGAGGCACTTTACCCAAACAGATAAAAAACTGAGATCCTGCTGAGTTAGGGTCTTGAGCTCTAGCCATAGACAATACACCTAATTCATGGGGTTCGGAGTTAAACTCAGCATCCACATGATAACCAGGACCGCCGATTCCTGATCCCTCTGGGCATCCGCCTTGAATTACAAAGTTAGGTATAATTCTGTGAAAAGTCAGACCATCATAAAACCCTAGTTTTGATAAGGAGATGATATTTTTACAGTGATTCGGCGCTTTTTCGGGAAATAACCTAAGTTTCATGTTACCCATGCTAGTTTCTAACTCGATGGAGTAATCTGTCTTAGTAAAATCAATTTTTTCCGCTAACTCACTTACTTCTTTTTGGTAATTCTTGGTCATAAGACAAAATCCTAATGTTATCTAAGTAAAAACCTAAGGCAGGATCCTAGCATAGCCAGCCCGTGATTGCGAATTTTGAGTCGTGTTAGAATTTGGTAGGCAGCTGGGTATAAAACTTAAATTTTCTATTAAATATTAGTCATTTGAGCCGATATATAACAAGAAGAAATCTATATTTTTTTTGTTGTGAGGCTGATTTTTGTATCAGAGTGAGAACAATTTAACCCCAGTAAGCCAATCTCAGGCACCGATGTTTTCGGGAAGCGAGTTGGTTATGCTGTTTACTGCTATGTCGGTTAGTATCTTAACCGCATATTTACTTTTGTCAGATTTCTCTTTGGTGGCAAAAGATACGTCATCCAAAGGAGAGGCTATCGCTCGAATTGAAAAACTTGATAACGATGTGAAACGGCGTTCGGCAAGTTATCCGGTTTGGGAGAAGATCAGTGGTAATGAATCTCTATATAATAAAGATCAGATTTATACTGACGCAAAGTCAATTGCAGAGGTCCGCTTTGAAAACGGAGATATCCTTGAGTTAGAGGAAAATGCCTTGGTAGTTATTGAAAAGAGAGGAACCTCAACCACAATTGATATAAAACGAGGATCTGTTTACGCGACAGTTAGTTCTAAATCTAAATCAAACCTAAGTTTGAAGTCAGGAAAACTCAAAGCAAATCTAATTAATACGGGGTCTAGAGTCTTAATTCAGAAAAAGGAAGATTCACAAGCATCAGTGTCTGTTCTGTCAGGGAATGCTGATGTTCAAATGGGAGCACAGCAGCTTTCTGTTGAAAAAAACGAAAAAATATTTGAATCTAAAGGAGCTATCAAAAGAATTACAGTATTACCCCTTTCGGTTATTCTCCCGACAAAACGCAGGTTAGTTTTTGATCGTGAACGTGACTTGAAATTTCAGTGGGAAAAAATTTCTTCGATCAAATCTCTCAAAGTCGAGTTTTCCAAATCGGAAAGTTTTTCCAGAGTTTCAATGGCCGTCCCGGCTAGTGCCACTGAGATGACAATAAAATCAACCTCGTTTAAAGGAGGTAGGTATTTTTGGCGATTAGCTGCAAAAGTTGACGGCGATGGATTGGTTTATAGTTTACCGCAAAAAGTTGATATACGTCGGGTATCTAGTCCTGAGTTAGTATGGCCCTCTTCTGGTAATAAGTTCGAAGCAACGCCTAGTCCCAAAGGCCAGGTCTTTACGACTTACTTTGATTGGACCTCCGATGAGTTCTTGGATGAGTTTCAAGTAGAGCTAGCGGCAGATGGTAAATTCAAAAAAGTTTTATGGAAAAAAACTGTAACCCAAATTCCTGTTAATACTCCACGTATGAGGCCAGGGCATTATTACTGGAGAGTTAAGGGATTTAATGGCAAATCTTTTTCCACTGAATGGAGCGACGTTTTTGACTTTGAAGTTGCAGCTAAAAAACAGGTAGTGGTACCGGAGGTTCCTGTAGAAGTTGAGAAGCCAGATGAACCATTGCCAGTAGAAGAACCAGAGATCACGGAACCAATTAAAAAGAGTGGGCCATTAGAACTACTGCAACCAGTCAAAGTAGCTGAACCTATAGAGGTAGCCTCTGAGTCAATGCCAATCATGCCAGAGCCAGCACCCATCGTGCAGGAACCTAGTCCGATTCCAAATATTGAACCAACACCTCCGAAGTTAGCTATGAGGAAAGTTCCTGAGATTGAAGAACTATTGGTAGCACCTAAAGTGCTGAATCCGAGAAATAAATCTAACCTTAATTTTGATGAAGATGAACCTCATATTGCCAGGTTAATGTGGAGTTCAACCGGGAAGGCCGAAAGGTTTGCTGTAGCGGTTGCTAGAGACAAGAAGTTTTCAAAAGGTTTGCAACGTTTTTCTTCGACATCTACTCATGTGAAGGTTCCGGTGATCGATGAAGGTAAGTACTTCTGGTATGTCGAAAGTCAAAAAAAGGCTAAGAGTGGAAAGCTACTTGCTTCACGTAGCGAAGTTCAAACATTTCAAGTTGAAACAACAACGTTACCTGTTTATAGGGAATACGATAATTCGCTTCGAATAGAGGTCGGTTACATTCCTTCTTATTTAGACTACACGCATCGTGAAACAGGTGGTAAAGAGTTTAATCTAAGAACACAGTTTTATCAGTCGTTCTATGCAGCTATCCGCGGTTGGGTAACTGATAATTGGGGGGTTGATGCAGAGTTTTCTGGGAAATACCGTAAAGAGCAATTTGAAGTCGTAGAGGAATCTGTTTTTGAACATAACCTGCAACTAACGTTCATGGATGCTCAGCTTGCAGCAAAACGTCGGTTTCGATTGTTGCCTAGGGTGTTTCCAATCGATTTCGCGCTTAGGTTTGGTTACTACTATAATCAAGTTCTAAACTTTAGTACTCTTAATGAAGGAGAAGAAGCGTCGCAAGTATCGGAAATTAGTAACGTTCATAATGCCTTAATAGGTATTGAGTCTGGAGTGCCGTTAGGGTCTGATTTTTCCTTGGAAGGTAAATTTGATTATTTGTATTTAGTAGCATCGTCTCCCGCGACCTTCCCGTCATCGACGCACTATGCTGCAAACCTTTCTTTTCTGTACCAGTTTATGAGGTCAGGAATTATGACTTATGGCTTTTTCTATAGAGCGGAGCGGTATAAGTTTGTGAGTTCAAGCTTTGATAGTTCCGGAGAGGTTGAGTTAGATTTCTATGGTCTTATGTATGCTTTGGGGTGGGTGTTTTGATGGCAATATTTTCAATTACTATGAAACACGATAACTACTTTAAAATATTTCGCCAATAGTATGGCTGAACTTCCTTCAGTTTTCTTGATTCCCACTTTGAAGGATCCTTTTTATTAGGGACTCCAACTTCTACATCTCCTCCGTATAGGTAAAGGCGCTCCTGACAAATACCACAGGGAGTTAGTGTAATATTTTTGCCGTTCTCTCCTTGATGAATGCAAATACTAGCAACGATTTTTTCATCAATCTTGTAGGCTTCACAAAATGCTCCAGCTTCATGGCAAAGTGAAACTCCGTCATTCAGAGCATCAGGAGCTGTACTCGTTAATATCTTTCCTGACTCAGTGTAAATTGCAGCTGCACCTTTATCAGAGCTTTTTCCAAAACGCTCTTCAATTAATGCTACTGCGGAATCAAAGAGCTTTTGATCAACTTTCATTTCTCAAGCCCCTTTAAAAGCCCACCTACCAGCTGTACTAACTTACAAATCGAACTTGATACCTTGTGCTAAAGGTAAATCCGCGCCGTAGTTAATAGTATTTGTCTGCCTTCTCATGTACGCCTTCCAGGCATCTGATCCAGACTCTCGACCGCCGCCAGTTTCTTTCTCTCCACCAAAAGCACCGCCGATTTCAGCGCCAGAGGTTCCGATGTTTACATTGGCAATCCCACAATCTGATCCCCAGGCTGACAAAAATTGCTCAGCTTCTCGGAGGTTGTTTGTGAAGATGGAAGAACTTAGTCCTTGTCTAACATTATTTTGAGTATCGATAGCATTTGAGACATCACCTTTGTACTTAAGAAGGTAAAGTACTGGTGCAAATGTTTCGTTTTGAACGGTGGTCATTGAGTTATCAGCTTCTACGACCGCAGGTTTAACATAACAACCCGATTCATAACCTGGCCCATCTAGAACCTCTCCGCCGCAGAGGATCGTAGCTCCTTCTTTTTCTAGAGATGCTAATGCTTTCTGCATAGTTTCTACGGAGTCTCGATCGATGAGTGGTCCCATATGCATATTTTCATCGAGTGGCGAACCAATTCGAATGGACTGATATGCTTTGAGTACTGAAGACTTGACCTGCTCATAGCAAGATTCATGAATGATAAGCCTTCGAGTAGAGGTGCAACGTTGTCCCGCAGTTCCGACTGCACCAAAGACTACGCCCGGTATAGCGATTTTTAAATCAGTATCGGGAGTAATGATGATGGCGTTGTTGCCACCGAGTTCTAATATGGATTTTCCCAATCTAGCTCCCACAACTTCTCCGACACGTTTGCCCATTCGGGTAGATCCGGTCGCTGAAATAAGTGGAATACGCTCGTCTTTTATGAATGTTTCACCGATTGGTTCGACGTCGCCGATGATTAAGCTCATCACTCCCTCTGGAACTTCTTGCTCACGTAAGACATCAGCGATGACGTGAAAACAAGCTACAGCTGTGAGCGGTGTTTTCTCCGATGGTTTCCATATACTTACATCACCACAAACGGCGGCGATCATTGAGTTCCATGACCAGACTGCAACTGGGAAGTTAAATGCAGAGATAATTCCTACTATGCCGACGGGATGCCACTGCTCGTACATCCGGTGGTTGCTTCTTTCGGAGTGCATGGTTAGTCCGTGCAATTGCCTAGACAGCCCTACTGCAAAGTCACAGATATCGATCATCTCTTGGACTTCTCCGAGTCCTTCTTGGAGGCTTTTTCCCATTTCGTATGAAACAAGCTGACCTAAAGGTTCTTTGTATTCTCGCAACTTATTACCAATGAGCCTTACCACTTCTCCACGTTTAGGAGCTGGTACGTGCTTCCACACTTTCGCGGCCTTTTGTGCCGTGGTAATAACTTGGTTGTAGTCTTCTAAAGTTGCCTTGCCTGTCTTTCCTATTAATTGGCCATCGACAGGAGAGTAAGACTCAAAAGTATTTTCTCCTGTAGTGTTTCCAAAAGTATTGAGGCCGGTGTAAACGGGGGCTGAAATTTCAGGTATTTTCAGTTTGCTCAGGAGTTTCGCTGTAATCGGGCTGGGGTTCGTCATGGGTTTCTCCTTGAGTTTTGAGTGAAGGTATTTTTGCGTAATCTGTCTTTGCACCTCTTAAATCGACGCCCTCCATTTCAGAGTCTCGAAGGTCGGCATGACTTAGTATGGCCCGCTTCATTTTGGCTCCGGTAAGAATAGAGCCTTGTAAGTCAGCGTGGCTAAAGTTTGCTGCGGTTAAGTTTGCACTAGTGAAGTCTGTACCTAAAAGTTTTGCATCTTCAAAGGTTGCTCCGGATAGGTTAACTCCAGAAAGGTCCCAACCGCTAAGGTCTACACCTTTAAGATTAGCGCGGCCGCCAGTAATTTTCTTTGAAGGGTTTAATACCGACTCGTACCAAACTTGATGATTTCTCACAATCTGGTCAAAGTCATCTCGGCTGTTCACCTGCATGGGTAGTGAAGCAGGTATCTTACTTAACTTGTCGGGTTTTTCTTCAGGAGTAAGAAGAATCTGATCTGAGCTTTCGCTAGCTTCCGGTATTTGACTTTCTACTTCATCGATAGGTAGGCTTGTTTTTTCTTCTACCAGCTCATTCTCAGACATACAGCGACCCCTTATTACAGCTACGACTCAATAAATGCTTTTAACTTTTTGCTACGTGATGGATGACGAAGTTTTCTAAGGGCTTTTGCTTCGATTTGTCGGATACGCTCTCGAGTAACGTCGAAGTTTTGTCCCACTTCCTCTAAAGTGTGGTCACTTTTCTCACCGATACCAAATCGCATTCTTAGTACTTTTTCTTCCCTTGGAGTTAAAGTCGCTAAGGCTTTTAGGGTTTGTTCCTCTAAGCTTCCCGACATAACGTTTTCAGCAGGACTTTCTTGAGTTTTATCCTCTAAGAAGTCTCCAATGTGATTGTCTTCTTCTTCGCCAATAGGGGTTTCCAAAGAGATGGGCTCAACTGCAATTTTTAAGACCTTACGAACTTTATCGAGAGATAGTTCCATCCGAGCAGCTATTTCTTCTGGTGTGGGCTCGCGACCCATTTCTTGAACCAAATATCTGCTAGTTCGGATGAGTTTGTTGATAGTCTCAATCATATGGACTGGGATTCGTATCGTTCTTGCTTGGTCAGCAATCGCTCTGGTAATAGCCTGTCGAATCCACCAAGTTGCATATGTTGAAAACTTATAGCCACGACGGTACTCGAACTTTTCGACCGCTTTCATAAGGCCGATGTTACCCTCTTGGATTAAGTCCAGGAACTGCAGTCCTCTGTTGGTGTATTTTTTTGCAATAGATACGACTAGCCTAAGGTTTGCTTCGACTAACTCACGTTTTGCTAGTTCTGCTGCGTTGCGAATGTCGTTTAATTGCGCAAAAGACCCACTTAAATCGGCTTCAGCCATATTACAGGCTACCTGGGCCTTAGCTACCGCATCAAGTGCAGATTGTATGTTTCGTACTACTCGTAACCACTCGCGCTCGGTAGATGTGCCGAATGGGGTTTGTACGTTTTTCTCTATGTGATCTAGTAGGGGTTTGCGGTCTGTCTTCATTCTTTTGGCGTAGTAAGCAATATCTTGATTTGCTTCACGTATCGTATTGGCGTGTTCAGCCATGATATCGATGGTATTAGTGAGGAGGCGACGATTGATATTTAAGGTTTTAAGTGTCTCGAATATCTCAGTGCCTAACTTATCTACTTTATTTTTGGCGCGAACAGATTTTGTCTTTGCATACGTTTTTAAAGCAGTTTCGAATTTGTCGTACTCTTTTAAAAATACGGTCGTCGCTTCTTTTAGTTTTTCCTGATGTAGGGCTTCGTTTGAAGACGCTTCATCATCGTCGAATCCTTTGATGAAATTCTTCATACGAACTTCGTCGGCGACAAACTTTCTTGCGGTCCCAATGATTCTTTCACGACCTAATGGAAGGGTTAAAAGTTTCTCAAGCATTCGATTTTCTTCTGCTTCAATCTTCTTAGCGATAACAACTTCGCCTTCGCGAGACAGAAGCGCAACGGTTCCCATTTTTCGTAAATAAATTCTAACGGGATCGCTAGATTTGCCGGCTGCTGCTGCAGCTGCTGCCGTAGTAGTTGCGGCGGGTTTCGCGCCATCAGAATTTTCGGAACTATCCGAACTATCATCGGAATCATCTTTCGAACTAGCATCGACGAACTCATCGTCATCATCCTCGACGATTCTAACGTTCTTTGTTTTTAATTCACCCATCAGGTCGTCGACTACTTTAGGACTCGATTTACCTGGTATGGCTTTGCTTATATCTTTAAAAGTTAAAAAGCCTTTTTCTTCAGACAGCATTTGTAGTGTCGAAATGATTTGTGCTCTGTCTGTTTCTTTTTCGGCGTCAGACTTACCCTTACGACCTGTACTAGCTGCTTTCTTTTTACCTTTGGTTTCTACTGCTTTTGTTTTAGCGGTAGAAGCAGAGCTAATCTTTTTCTTGGTGGGGGCGCTTTTTTTAGACGTGGCCTTTTTGGTGGTCGAAGCAACCTTCTTAGGTGCAGGAGTTTTCTTTTTTGTTTTGGTAGCTGCAGCTTTCTTTTTCACCGGCGCCTTTTTTTGTTTCACTGCGACTTTTTTCTTTTTAACGACCTTTGCTTTGGTCGTTGTTTTTTTCTTAGTAGCTTTTTTCTGAACCTTCTTACTAACTTTTTTAGTAGTCTTGGTGTTTTTCTTAGGCTTTGTTTTGGGTGCCGCTTTCTTTTTAAACGCAGCAGGTTTTTTGACCTTCTTTTTCACCGTGCTCTTTTTAGAGGTTTTTTTAGTAGCCTTTTTCTTTGCTTTGGTTGTTTTTTTTGCTTTTTTTCTTGCTGCCATACGGGACACGCCCTTTTTGGTAAAAGTTGCCAGATGAGAAATATTAGGTTTCACATACCATTGAAACCTTCATTCTTAGTCAATTTGCTAAATATAATCAAGGTAAAATATGGGATTTTAAAGTGTTTTTTCTATATCAATAATTGAGGTGTTAATATTTTTAATGGCATTTAAAATGTTTGTAGTATCTTCTATGGTGGCCCCAGTGAGCTGTTTTTTGAGTTGGGAGATAGTATCTCTTTGTTTTTTAAGGGAAATCTCTGATATTAGCTTAGCTATTCGTGTTCCCCTATCGGGAACCGTAAATGCGTCAATATTACGCTCTAGATAGTCAAAGAGTTTTAATACCCTTGGCTCGGTCGAGGAAGTGAATTTTGCTTTCTCCTCGTTTCTGGGTGATCCGCTCAACGCCAGTGTTTCTAAGAATTCCAAAGCTAGGTTTTGCCAAATTGCGTCCAGATCAAGGTCATTCTTGAAGAGGTCAAGTACCATATCGTGATCGATCATACCTGGGTCGCAGAAATATAGGTGGCCAATTAACTCAAGCTCGATACGAGAGAGCGGTTTGATCTCTTCGCTCTTAGGCGGCGCTGGGTTCTCTGAACTCGCTGAAGTAGAAGGATGGTGGGGTGTTTCGTTAGGGTTTTGTGGCCGTTGCGAAAACCTAATCTCCTGTTCAATAAGATCTTTAGCAATACCAGTAAGAGCGGAGATTCTGTTTATTAGCATAGCTAGAATGAGCTTGTCTTGTACTTGATTTAACCAAGGTATGATCTCGGCTTTAAGTAATCGAGGTATCCCCATGGTCGAGGTAGCCTGTACTTTTTGAGTGATTGCGAAGTCAAGTAACGGAACAGCTGATGCTACCAACTTAACCAATTCATCAGCCCCGTGTCGGCTGACAAATGAATCGGGGTCTTCACCGTCTGGTAGGCGAGCTACTTTAATCTCAAGATTAGGGACCTGAAGTGCTGCGCTGACAGTCGATAGGCTTGCCTTTTGGCCAGCAGTATCCCCGTCAAAAAGTAGTGTTAAATGACTGGTAATATTTGAAATATGCTTTAGATGTTGGGTTTTTAATGCGGTTCCCATACAAGCCATGCTGCCTTTGAAGCCGTGCTGCCATAGTTGTAAAACATCCATATAGCCTTCGACTACAATTGCTTGAGAGCCTTTTCTTACAAAGTCTTTCGCGGTGTCAAACCCAAAAAGTGTTGCGGATTTATCAAATAAAATTGAATCACGGCTATTTTTATATTTCGGCGGGTAATCATCTAAAGCTCGGCCGCCAAAAGCGATGAGGCGGCCGTATATATCGCGGATAGGAATCATGAGCCGGTTTCGATAGAAGTCGTAGAGTTTCCCGTTCTTCGCAGAAGTCGCTCCAAGTGAGCAAGCCTCGATTTCTTTGAGAGAGATATTTCGTTTAGTGAGTTCTGTTATGAGTCCGGTAGGTTCATTTAGGGAGTAGCCGAACCCAAATTCTTTGATGCTTTCAATGTTAAAGCCTCGATTGTTTAGATAGGTGACTGTAGAGCGACCGAGGTCCGATGTTAAGTTGTTCTTGAATATCTCTTGGGCGATGATCATAATTTGATAAAGTCTTGATTCTTCTGCTTTTTTCTGTGCGGATTGCCGGTTGCCATCAAAAGCAGCGGGGTCAATTCCGGCCTTAGGCGCAAGAAATTTAAGTGCATCAATAAAGCCGAGGCCTTGAATTTTACGGACGAATGTAATCGCATCACCAGATTCTCGGCAACCGAAGCAAAAGAAATGGTCGGAATAAACGGTAAAACTGGGTGAGCTTTCGTCGTGAAAGGGGCATAGACCCACTCGCAGCCCTGAACGCTCCTTTAGTTCCAGGGTCTCGCCAATGATCTCATATATCGAGAGTTGGCTGAGCAGCTTTCTTTTAAGTTCATCTGTAGATGCCAATAGCACACTCCTGTTATGTTGACCTACTAATCAACCTAAAGGCTAAAATCACCTTCATTTTTTACCAGTTCTTGGGGTAGGATGTGAACCCTATTTATAGAGCTAGCATAGCTAGGGTGTTTCTTCGAGTGTTTAGCGTTTTTGGGAGTATTTATGCCAACATTTGACGTAGTGAGTGAGATTGATTTGCAGGAAATCGATAATGCTGTCAATCAAGCGAGTAAGGAAATTTCGACGAGGTTTGATTTTCGTGGTGGTAAATCTTCTCTGGATTTCGATAAGAACAACCAAACCATTAAAATAATGGCTGACGACGAATTGAAGTTGCGATCCATTCATCAAATTTTAGAAATAAAATTAGCGAAGCGTCAACTTGATATAGGTTGCTTAGATTATGGCAAAGAAGAGCAGGCCTCAGGTAGTATTCTCCGACAAAATATATCGATAAAATCAGGTATCGATAAAGAGACTGCCAAAAAAATTACTAAAACTATCAAGGAAACAAAGATTAAAGTGCAGGCTCAGATTCAGGATGAGCAGGTTAGGGTTACAGGAAAAAAAATTGATGATCTTCAGGATGTGATTTCTGAACTAAAATTAGCGGACTTGGGTATTCCCCTGCAGTTCGTGAATATGCGGAGCTAGAGATGGGTTTTTGTTGCGGCATAGTTGGGTTACCGAATGTTGGTAAGTCTACAATTTTTAACGCTTTGACTCGTGCCGGTGCTGCGTCTGCTAATTACCCCTTCTGTACTATTGATCCGAACATTGGCCGGGTCGATGTGCCTGATCCACGGCTACGGGAAATAGAGTCTTTCGTTGCAACTAAAAAAGTTATTCCGGCCAGCATTGAATTTGTCGATATTGCTGGTTTGGTGCGCGGTGCTTCGAAGGGTGAGGGACTTGGCAACCAATTTCTTGGCCATATTCGGCAGACCGATGCGATCGCTCATGTAGTTCGATGTTTTGACGATGGTGATATTACCCATGTTGATGGAAGTATCGACCCGATTCGTGACATTAAAACTATTGAAACGGAACTGATCTTTTCTGATATTGAAACCGTTGAAAAAGCTAACGAAAGAAATAAAAAACTCACTAGAAGTGGTGATGCTAAGGCGATCCAATGCGTCGAGATGCTAAGTGGTTTGGAGGATCACCTCCAACAACTTAAACCGGCGAGGGGTTTTGATGTACTGGCCTATAGTGACGAAGAGCATGTAAGCCATGCGTACCGTGACTTGCATTTGATTACTGCAAAATCGGTTTTGTACGTTTGCAATGTCGATGAGGATATGGCTTCTGGCCAAATTGATAACGAATATACAAAGCTGGTAAAAGGTCATGCAGAGTCTGAAGGGGCGGGTGCTGTGATTATCAGTGGAAAGATCGAGGAGGAAGTCTCTGATCTGGATGAAGCCTCGATGCTCGAAATGATTTCTGATTTGGGGATGAAAGAACCCGGGTTAAATCGTTTAATTAGGGCTGGTTATGACTTACTAGGTTTACAAACTTATTTTACCGCTGGTGAGATAGAGGTTAGGGCATGGACTGTTAGAAAAGGGGATAAAGCCCCTGCCGCAGCCGGTAAAATCCATTCTGATTTTGAAAAAGGTTTTATCTGCGCAGAGGTTTATACATTAAAAGACTTGCATGAAGTTAAGAATAGGTCTTTATTAAAAGAACGTGGATTGATTCGAACTGAAGGTAGGGAATATTTGGTTCGAGATGGCGATATAATGGAGTTTCGTTTTAATGTCTAAGGAGGACACACATGAAGTATTTTTTCACGATTATTGCTCTAGGGATGAGTTTTAACGCATTTGCAGAAGTCGACCTATTTGACTCACCTTTTGATAGCACTGCTTACGAAGCCCGGTCACACATCAATGCAGCATTAGTGCGTTGTGGTTTAGAAATTACCGACCCTCATGATCGGCGTTTACCTCCACCTAGAATTATTGCAGATGAAGCAATTATTAATCGACGTCTTCACTTGCTAGCTTATTACCGCAGTGACTTTGCTTTTGGAACATCTCGGTTTGTTTATAGTAATCCAGACGGCGGTATGCAGCACCAAATTTCTTTTAACCGAAACAGCATAAACTTTGTTACTCCTAATCAAGGAACTGTTGCTAGAGCGATGCAGGCAACTAACCCAAATGGTTATGTTCGGACCTATTACTGCGGTAATTACCGAGTGTCTTACGACGGCTTTGAGCAGTGCATAGCAGATAGATTTATTAATTTCATTTCGGGTCAGCTTTGTCGGTATGCCGAGTAATCTCATTAGAGCGTGGTTTGCTCTCAGCACCTGAGAGAGCAAACGTATGTGATCGTTTGTTAAACCACGAGTTTGTTTCTAGTGATAGTCAGCTGGTGTTACAAGAAAAGCAGGTAGTCGAAAATACCCAAGAACATATAGTCCGATACCAAAAGTATTGGGCTGCTCCGCTTAATTTGTCAGAGGTCCCCCACGTGGGATCTGGTACGACTGTTTACCTCCCTCTTTACGGAATGTATGGGAACTCTTGGTACGATGGTCCTATATTCAGGCTATCTTCTGAAGGAGAGGTCTTGAGTTTTGTATCTCAAGGATTCCCAGCTAGGTTAATGGTGCCGACAGAGTCTAGTGCGGTTCCCCCGCCTGAACAGCCTAAAAGCTTAGTCGACGACTCGGATCTTCTGAATTCAGCGACTCAAATTGCAGCCCATCTGGCGAATGACTGCTCTCAATTGGAGTTGGTAGTAAATATTGCTGACTTTAGCCTTGCTACTGTGGTTGCCTTGGTTTTGGTGAAAAAAGCACACCCACAAAGGAGCCTTATTGCCAAACATAGCTTAGATTACAAATCTTGGCCCTCCGAATGGAAGCGTTTGTGCCAAAACCTCGGGATGAGTCAGTATGAGTGGAGAGATTCAGCTGCTGATTTTGATTTGAATTTGTTGGTTTCAATGATACGACCTTCTTCTCTAATACTAGCGTATGCGATCAACCACAGAAGTGACGTGATTCCTAGGAATCTTATCGAGGGAAAAGCCCCTGATGGAGTGCGCGAAGAGGTTTAGACTGAATTTGAGAAGTGGGTATTTCGATGTCGGTAGCTGAAGAACTTATTGAAGCAGTCAGGAATGCTAAAACAGGAAAACTGTTTATAGTTATCGATGTTTTGTCGAACCGCTATCGTTTATTAAATCCAGAAGGATCCTTTAGTAGCTTATCTATGGATTTGTTTGAGGACGAACCGCTTCTACTAGAATCCAATAAAGCTGCTGAGGTTTTGTCCGTTGCTCAGCTCGACGCTTACCTCAAATATATTGATGCTGAGGATGCGAAAGCTGACCTTGATGCTAAAGCCCGGCAAGAAGTTAAATCTCGACAAAAAGTCGAAGCTGCGAAACCCAAGAAAGTAGCGAGTCGATCTTCTCGCTCTAAAACCTCTTTAAATGATATGAAAACCGGAGTCGGTGCGAGTTGGTCTTCATCATCCTTAGTATTTTATAAACCTCAAATCGATCGCCTGGGAGCTAAACAGTCTTTTAAGGTAGTCGTATCGGGAGTAGGGAATTTCGTGATCACTAAATCAGAGTTTCAAAGTGTTTTTAGTGACGTGGTATTGTCTCCTGAATATAAGAGAGAAGGCTTCTTCTCTTATAGAGATATTCCAAGTAAGGCGATGAAGTTTATTAAAGAGTAGGGCTGGTCGCATGGAATTTCCAATACGACCTTATTTCTAATGTTAGAGATTCGGACCGATAACGCCACTTTCATAGCTTACCGACACAACACCATTTGCTAATACATAAGTTTTTAGATCGGTGAATAGATTGAAAACCTTTTGGGGTGCATCTATAACTTCGTAGCTTACGATGGGGACTCTGGTTATTTCACTAGATCCTCTCACTGCAGTCAAGCTTTCATTGGTGTTTATAAACGTGTTTACTTGGACTCCCGACTCAGCGCCCTCTAGATAAAACAGATGACTTGGCGTCGCTAATATTGACTCATTATTATCTAAATTTAATCGAACAACTTGCTGCTGCTCACGGATAAATAGTGCAATAACCTCAGTTGCTCGAACGCTTTTTGAAATAGTGTCGTAGCCTAGTACTTTTTCACCATTTCTAATCTCTGATATTTTCTTTGCTGAACCATCTGCCATTCTGATTTCTGTGTCAGGTCCTAGACAAATACCTTTTGTTTTAGTTGGCTGGGTTGTCTTCGACTTATAAGAAATCGCACGAGGGCTAAGCTTAATCTTTTGTTTGCCGTTTGCAACACACAGCCCCATACCCTGCTCATTCTCACACATTTTGGTTGCTATGGTTTGTTCAGTTGCTCTGTATATTTTATTGCTCCAGTCATACTTAGGCTTGGATTCATAGTAGAATCCGTCCTTCTTGTTGAGTGAAACATAGTAGCCGTCTTTTGCTTTGCGTCTGCCTCGATCGTAAGTGATAGATGGCTCCCCACTTTCAAAGGCTTTCTTAAGATTGCAATGCTTTCCAGACACCGAAATCTTATAGTCTGATTCCGACACAAACTGGTATAATTTATTCAGAACCTCGCGTTGGCCATTTTTACCCGCAGTCGCTTTTTCTACTATAGTAGAAGCAACCGCTCCTAATTCAGCAGCTACAATGCCAAAGGTTTTCTTCAATAGAGTAGGGTCATAACCAGTATTAGGGCCGACAAATTTATTGAAATTATTATAAGTAAAGTTTGCTTTAGTTATAGCAACAGGAACACTGTCTTTCCTCTTGCTGCAAACATCAAGAATAGTTGCGCCGGTTGATGTTGCTGTAAACTCTCCACGACAATGAACTGCGCAGACGTTGCTCTTGTTCATTGGATCCAAGTAATAGAACATAGCATTTTTAATGGCGCCATTAGCACCTTCTTGTAATGCGACCGATTCAGTTAAATCAGACTTCGTTGTTTTACAAGAAACGAACAGCAAAGATAAAATTAATAAGCGAATAAACATGATATTCTCCAATGAATATAATAGTTCCCGAACCCTATAGGACGAGTATCATTGGCCGATAGATGATGTCAAGTTGGCGTGCATGAGCGCGGAAGGTCTTCATATTACTGTGGAATGCTTATTTCGTTTCTTGTATTTTCTGTTTACCGAGGATCTTCTGAAGGCGTCCACACAAGAGCTTTGATGCAGATGCATCTAGTTTTAATGTAGGAAAGGAGCTGGTCCATTTGAGGGCCGTTGCGAGGTGGTTTAAGTTGAGGTTTTTTCTCAACATAGGAATTGAGTGCCGAGTTCTACCTATTAATTTTCGTTTTATTTCAAAGGCGTTATTGAGATAACCTAGTTCTAGGCTTTCATAGCGTGGGTCGTCGGACTGCAGGAAGGTTAGGGCTAGCTCTCGTAGAAGTTGGAACTTTTTCAGAGCTGTAGCGTCGAGGTTGTTTTGGTATTTTTGCGAATCTAATGTGAACTTAAGGTGTTCAAAATAGTCATCATAGTTTTGGTAAAGAATACGGAAATACTTCACCGACATTTGTGGCGGTAAATCTTCCTCTCCCAGTTTGTTGATATATGATCGGGCAGTGCTTTCGTACTTGGCTAAGGTATCGTAAATAATACCACCAATCCCGTAGTAGTCTTGGTGGAAAGATAGTGGTGAACTGTTTAAGATTCTTTCGGGAGCTATGTAATGTGGGGTTCCGATGAGGGATATTCCGCTTTTTTTTGTCTCGATTCCCGCTACTAGTTTTATAAGAAAATCCCAATCGCTGATTTCAGCACGGCTCTTTGAGTTGATTAAAATATTGGCGGGTTTGAAGTCCTTGTGAAGGTAACCGGCATCATGGATCACTCGGGTACCTTTTAAGATGTCGTCGACAATACTGAGAATTTGGTCGAGCTTGAAGTTGAGTTGTTCGGCTGAATCATTGTTGTTCAGGCGGATACTCTGTTCGCTTTTTAACAGCTGTTCCAAGTTGTAGGAACGTAAGGGACTTAAGAATACTAAAGCCTTTGTTTTGTCGCTATTAATCTTGGTGACCGCTATATTTAATACCGGATGAATTCCATGGGTGCTTTGATGAAGTTTATAAAATTCGTCATAGTGTAGCTTATGTCGCGGAGCCATCACATCTAACGGCAATAGGGGGTTGTCTTTGACGAATTTTGCTGCAAAGACTTCACCGTCAGAGTTTATGACCTTATAGACATCCCCAAAGCTACCTTTTCCTAAATTCTCAGAGACTGTGAAAGTTTTATCAAGAATCTGGAATTGGTCACCTGCCGATAGAGCGGTGATGAATGGTAGCAGAACGGCAAGTATAAGTATTTTTCTTACAGTTATTTTTATGTAACTTTTCAAGCTGCTATTTTCTCCCTGCCACTTTATTTAGGGCCATGACTGTCCATTTAAGTTGTCCGCATATGCGGCTTAATCTAGACTGAGGTGGTGCGGGAAAGGCGCTTTCCAAATTGAGGGTCGTAGCTATCTGCTGCAGGTTGATATTTTGTCGTATCATGGGGACAAAATGCCGACGTGATTCTACTGATTTATCTTTGATTTCAAATACTGCTTCGAAACCTCCTTCTGCTAAGCTCTTAAGCCGTTGTTCCCCATATTGCAGGAAAGTGAGAGCTAGTTCTCTAAGGAATAGGAACTTTTTCAAATAGGTTGTGTCGAGCTTGTTTCTGTATTTTTGTGAATCTAAGTGGAGTTTAAGATGTTTAAAATAAGAATCATAGTCTGTGTATAAGAAACTTAGAATGTCAGAATTTAGTAATGATTGAGGGTTTCCTTTTTCGTGATTGAGAGCGTAATCAGCGGTTATGAGGGTGTGGGTGGCGAGCATATTATAAACGATGCCGCCAATGCCGTAATAGTCTTGATGATAGGAAGACTCAACCATACTCATGATTCTCTCAGGCGCGATATAAAGGGGTGTCCCGCGTGGGGGATTCACTACGCTGTCTGCTGCTGATTTTATGGTAAGTCGAGTCAGGAAATCCCAATCACTGATTTCAGCGCGATTCTTTGAGTTGATCAGTATATTGGCGGGTTTGATGTCGCTGTGAATATATCCAGCCTCATGAATTTTCCGTACTCCATTTAGAATGTCATCGACGATGTTAATAATTTGGTCGATTTTTATCTTGAGTTGTATTGCTGAGTCACGGCTGTCAAGGCGGATACTGACTTTGCGATTGAGTTGTTCTCTTAGGTCATCGGTCCGTAAGGGGCTCACTATCACAAGCTTTTTCGTCGGTGGGCCTTCTACTGTTACGAGGCCGACGTCAAGCACGGGATGAAGACCTTGGCTGGTCTCATGGGCTCGGTGGAAGTCTTGGAAATTTTGAAGTTGCCTTTCGGTGTATTCTTCTAGCGGAAGTCTGGGAGTATCTTTGACGAATTTTGCCGCGGCAACCTCGCCGTTCGGACTCTTTATTTTGTAAACTTGGCCAATACCACCTCTGCCGATTTCACCAACGATAGTATAGGTTTTTCCATTGAGTTGAAATTGTTCACCCTCAGATAGGGCGACGATGAATGGTAGTAGTGTAAGAAGTAAAAAACTCTTAAAAAAGTATCGTATGGTCTCAACCTCCCTAGAGAATAACATCCAAACTAATATCACATATCATTTAGTATTATGATACTCATTGGTGGCTCGGTGCTGATCCTAGAGGCCCCTTTTATTGCTCGATTTCTATCGGTCAGTAGATTCAGTCCAAGTATCAATTCTCCATATATATCCTGGATGATAAAATCTGTTTCACCAGATGTCGGAAAGGCTTTTTCAAGAAAACCTAATAGTCTACTTAGACCTTGTTTCCATATCATTGCAGTTCCAGATCCAACAAGAATAATCCTATCGACTACTTTTGGATGAGAGCTTCCTTCTTTAAAAATAAGTTTTATAAACCCGCCAGTTATGGTGGTTGCTTGTGTTGTCTCACGCAGTATATGGGCTGCCTCGCCATGGGAATTAGCATTAAACCCTACTAGTTTCTCGTGACCATCAATCTCAACGAATAGATAGAGAGATGAATAAGCGATTCCATCTACTGTCTGCCAAATTTTGGTATTGTTCATATTATTTTCAATATCCCAAAAACCTTTTACGTTAAAATTAGGTTTGGTAATTGACTCGTCAGTTTTGGTTGAGAGTTGTTTTACAGATTCTTGGCTTATCCACCGAAGCTTCTGTTCATGTGAAAGAAAATAGAAACCAAATGCCGTATTTGGTACCGATTCGGGAGTTCTAGATCGCCAATATTTAAATATCCAATGGTTGTAAGGGATTTTAATATGATTTTCTGCACCAATAAATACCGGTACTCGACCATAGGTAGATTCGATTTCCTGAAGGAATTTTTCACAATTTGCCCATGACAGGGTCGAAGCTGACATACTGACTAGCCAAAGAGAACTCAATAAGATACGCAGTGTTAAAGTCATTACAAGATAATACTATAGGTGTTTATTAAAGTCACTTTCAGTGGGTTTGGTAGGTGCTTCAGGGTACGGGCTGATGTTATCAGCCCGTGTTCATGTCAGTTTGTTAGTTTTTGAGTGGAGCAGTAGCAAATGGTGTGACTGCACCCCAACTAGTTGCATACCCCGTTTCAGTATAAGCACTAAATGTGCCGTAGGATGCTGTAATGCCAACAAACCCCATGTTGAGGGTAGAGCTTATGCTTGAAGAATCCCCTCCGTCAGAGCTAGCGCCCCACGTGATGATCGATCCATCTGATCTAAGTGCAGCAAAAGCGTCATGGGTTCCAACTATTGATGTTACGTCAATGGTGCCGTCTATACTTGAAGATACACCAGAACTATTACCGCCGTTACCGGTACTCCATGTGATGACCGACCCGTCGGACCTAAGTGCAGCAAAAGCACCACCACTACCAACTACCGATATCACATCAATCGTGCCGTTTAAATCGGATGAGACAGTACTACTGTTGGTAATCCCCCACCCAATGACTGATCCGTTGGTGCGTAATGCAGCAAAAGCTCCATCGGTTTTGTAGAGTGATATTGCGTCTATAGTTCCGTCTAAAGTCGCAGGAACGATTGCGCCGTAAGAACTAGACCCCCAAGCTATTACTGATCCGTCAGTCCTTAAAGCTGCAATAGCGTAGTTATTTACTATTACTTCTGTGACATCTATGGTGCCATCAATATCCGAAGTTACCGAAGTGGTGTCACCACCATAACTAGAGTTACCCCAAGCGACGACCGAGCCATCTTCTTTGAGCGCGGCAAATGTTGAGCCCCAGAACGTAGCGTAGAGTTTTTTCGTTTTAACAGTGTCGTCTAAGTCTGCTGCGACACCAGTGCCGGTCCCGCCATAAGTGTTTTTACCCCAGGTGACGACTGAACCGTCTTCTCTGATCGCAGCGAATGCCTGATAGTTATTTTTTATGGCAATAACATCGATGGTGCCGTCCATGTCTGATGCCACACCGGTACCAGTACCGCCGTGTGTTGATAATCCCCAGGTAATAACTGATCCGTTGGTTCGTAACGCTGCAAAAGCACCGATATTCCCATGAATCGAGACCACGTCTATCGTGCCGTCGAGATCTGATGCTACCGATGAACTGTTGCCCCCATAACTACTAAGACCCCAAGTTATCACTGAGCCGTCCGAGCGCAATGCTGCAAATGCATACATATTAGATTGAATGTCAATGACATCGATAGTACCATCTAGATCCGATGCTACAGAGGAACTATCTCCCCCTGTAGTACTGTCACCCCAAGTAACCACAGATCCATCTGATTTGATTGCTGCGAAAGCTTCACTAATAGATGACTGATTCGCGTAAATACTGACAATACCACTGGTTAATTCTGATATGGCAAGGCTTGATCCGCCACCGTTTTCACTGTCACCCCATGCTATAGCGCTACCGTCGGAGCGTAGAGCGACCGCTGCTCCACCGCCGGCTGCGATGCTGGTTACATTTATGGTTCCGTCTAAATCGGAGGCAACGGTAGAACTGTCGCCGCCGTAACTACTACTACCCCAAGTGATGACCGACCCGTCGGTCCTAAGTGCCGCGAATGATCCGCCAGATCCATGGTTGATGCCGTATATATTAGTGACATCAATTGTGCCATCTATGTCGCCTGAAACCGCTGTGCTCGTACCACCGCCAAGGTTATAACCCCAGGTTGTGACGGATCCATCGGTGTGAATGGCCGCAAAGGCGTATACATTACCTGTAACAGAGGTAACGTCTAGAGTTCCGTTAAGTTCCGTTGATACCGTGGAACTGTTACCACCGTAACTACTATTACCCCATGTAACGACCGAGCCGTCGGCTCTTAGTGCGGCAAATGCCTGTGAGGTTGTATAGATAGCTGTGACGTCAGTTGTTCCGTCTAGCTCTGTAGAAACAGTAGAGCTGTCTCCACCGTAAGATGCGTATCCCCAAGTGACTACTGAGCCATCGGCTCTTATAGCTGCAAAAGATCCATGGTATTTATTATTTGCTGAGTACACAGCGGTTACGTCAACTGAATCGTTGGTACCGTCGATATCGGAAGCAACGGTAGTGCTATCGCCACCATCGGTAGCGAATCCCCAAGTAATAACCGATCCATCTGCTCTTAAGGCCGCAAAGGATTTACTTCCTGCAGTTATGGCTGTTACGTCGATAGTTCCATCAAGATCTGAAGCGACACCAGTGGTATCACCGCCGTATGAAGATGTGCCCCAAGCTATCACCGAGCCATCGGCTCTTATGGCAGCATGTGCTGAGTTGTTACTTACAATAGAAGTAACAGCAATGGTTCCATCAAGGTCGGAAGCAACAGTAGACGTGTTACCACCGTATGTACCAGATCCCCATGCGATCACCGAGCCATCGGCTCTAAGAGCAGCAAACGATTCTTTTGTCGCAGATATTGACACGGCATCAATAGTACCGTCTAGAGCGGTTAAAGTGGCGCTATACATTGTGCCGCCGGAGTTACCATATCCCCAAGAAGTGACAGATCCATCGGCATGGATCGCAGCAAACGCATCGTCGTTTGCATAGATAGCCGTAACATCATTCGTACCATCTAGGTCTGTTGCTTTGCTAGCAGGAGAAACCGCTCCGCCGTTGCCACTATCGCCCCAGGTAATAACTGATCCGTCTGACCTTATTGCAGCAAAGGCTGTACCATATTCATCCCATAGTCCATTTGAAACTACATTGGTAATCGAAATAATGTTTTCAAAGGTATAAGATAGCGTGTTGCTGGAGCATACTCCCGCTGTGATGTTTCTGGTGGAAAAAGTATAAGAGTTAACACCTGCTAAAGTTACGTCAAAGCTTACTGTTGTGCCAGATTTTGTCTTTGTTTCTATATGAGTATCACAACTACTTCCGTAGTAAAGTCCAATGCTGTCACCGTCATCTCCCCCAGCAACCACCACTTGCGGAGTTCCGTCAGTTGTCGGAGTAGATGCGTTGGTTTCGGCTCGTAATTTTGCATTTCCTTGCACGTCGGCTAATAAAACTGCAGTAGGTCTGTCTGATTCGATGGCTGAGTCTTTTGTGTAGACTAATAGGTGTGTTGCACCTGCTGGTATGGCAGTATTCTCACTAAAATCATAGGTAAGGATACCGCTAGTTTTAGCGATCGTAGTAATCGGAGTAGCAGAGTTTTTAGTTAGTGGATCAGAACCCCAATAAAGTACATAAGACACTACACTGAATTCATCGATAGCGCGTTTGATACGAACCGTACCCCAGATTTCATCATTATCGTAGTCGTAATCAACGAAGGTTACAGCGGCTGGGTATATTTTTGCACCAGTCATCTCAATAATTTCCGTGTTGACTCCAGTCAGCATTTCGCCGCTAGCATTTTTCGTAAATACCAGTAGGTGAGTCGCTCCACCCGGAATCGCTGTATCAGCTGCAATCGTAGATGTTACATCTGATCCCGTCTTTGCGATAGTCTCGATAGGGGTTCCTGATTGTTTAACAGTGGTACTTGATCCCCAGTATAAAACATAATGAGTTACATCTGATTCGTCAGTTGCTTTGGTGATAGTTACATCACCTTGGATTTCACCTACGGTAGGATCTGAATCGGTAAAGCTAACTCCCGCAGCCGGGTTGGTAGGGCCTGCTACATCTGTAACAGTGGTATTGACACCGGTAGTCATCTCGCCGTTAGCGTTCTGGGTGAAAACTAATAGATGGGTTGCACCAGCAGGAAGTGCTGTATCAGCTGCAAATGTATGAGTTACGTCTGATCCAGTAACTGCAATGGTGTTAATCGGGGTACCCGTTTGCTTAGCTGTCGTACTAGTACCCCAGTATAAAACATAGTGAGTTACATCTGATTCATCTGCAGCTTTGGTGATGGTGACATCACCTTGGATCTCACTCGGATCTCCGTCGCTATCAGTGAAACTAACTCCAGCCGATGCATTGGTAGGTACCGCAACATCGCTAATTGCTACGTTAACTCCAGTGAGCATTTCTCCATTTGCATTCTTAGTGAATACCAGAAGGTGAGTCGCACCACCCGGAATGGCTGTATCAGCTGCAATCGTAGAGGTTACGTTAGATCCGGTCTTAGCAATGGTCTCAATAGGAGTGCCTGATTGTTTGGTTGTGGTATTTGAACCCCAGTATAAAACGTAATGAGTTAGATCAGATTCATCGGCAGCTTTGGTTATAGTAACAGTACCTTGGATTTCACCTGAGGTTGTGTCACTGTCGGTAAAGCTAACCCCAGCGGAAGCATTGCCAGGTATCGCGATATCAGTGATAGCTACGTTAACACCGGTCGCCATTTCTCCGATAGCATTCTTAGTGAATACAAGAAGGTGAGTTGCACCACCGGGAATGGCTGTATCAGCCGCAATCGTAGAAGTTACGTTTGCTCCAGTTTTAGCTATGGTCTCAATGGGAGTGCCTGATTGTTTAACTGTGGTACTTGATCCCCAGTATAAAACATAATGAGTTACGTCAGATTCGTCAGCGGCTTTAGTGATGGTAACGGTACCTTGGATTTCACCAGAGGTCGTATCACTATCAGTAAAGCTAACGCTAGCAGAAGCGTTCGTAGGTATCGCGACATCAGTAATTGCTAGGTTAGCGCCAGTAGCCATTTCTCCGTTAGCATTCTTAGTAAATACTAGTAGGTGAGTCGCTCCGCCAGGAATTGCGGTGTCCGCAGCAATCGTTGAGGTTACGTTTGCTCCGGTTTTAGCAATGGTTTCAATCGGTGTAGCTGAGTGTGCTGTTGTAGAGTTTGTACCCCAATATAAAACATAATGAGTTACATCAGATTCATCAGCAGCTTTGGTGATGGTAACGGTACGCAGTCTCACAAATAAAAAATTGCCTAAAAAGAATGGAACCTAACATAGGTCAGAATTCTATGCATTATATAGATACTTCCTCCTGACCTAATATTAAGTTAAAATAACACCAACACTCTTTCTGGGAAGATATATGCTTCGAGTTTTATTCATATTACTTTTATCAACCCCTATCCAGGCAGTAGAGTTTGCCAATTGGGGTCTTTATACTGAAAGTACTTTTTCGGGAGAAAAATGCGGAGTCCTTGTGGCGCACATGTTGGGTATGCGGTCATCAGTAATGAACTACCATTGGATAGGGGAGCGTCCACCTGGAGATATTTGGAGGGCTGCTATGACAACGACAAAACCTCCGCCACCCGGGTCTGATATGCAACTTCTAAGCATGGAAAACATCGACTTCCTTAGTCCTCTGTTTGAGCCTATAACGGATAAATTTGGGCTAATAAAGTCGATGCATACTAATGCTTGGCAAATAGTTCAAAGTGCTTCCGAAAGTGACAGATGGCTAGTAAACAAATCGAAAAAACACTTCCCACCCCGCGAATTAGGAAGGGTTGAGTTGATTCAATCCCATGAGAACGCTAATGAGGTATTGTATACTGAATTTGGACTAGGCTCAAAAAGTAAAATACCCGTTCATGAAGGTGTTGAGTCGGCAGTGGATAACTTTAAAAAAGGAGCACATAAAGATGAAGGATTTTCTACTATAGAGGTTACTCACACTCACCCACGTTATGAGCATGCCTGGTGGCCGAAGAACTCAGAAGTAACAGGTACTACTATTCACTATGCGCTTTCTAAACCAGATGTTGAGGTCGGCCTCGATATTTCTAAACAATACTCTGACAAACTTGTTGTGATGAGAGTCGTAACATTCAATAACATTACCTATAGCCTACGTTTTAAAAACGGTAAGATTCTGAGCGAGGAGACAGAAAATCTGCTCAAGGCGACGAGAGAGCTTCGCAGGCTCTCCGAGGCTGAGGACTGAAATACTCCCCTGTATTCGCCTACCTATAATAGAGTGCTAGTATCTGCTCAATATCTACTCAAAAAAGTCTTTAATTATACCTTTTGTCCTGCATCTGTTTTAGGTTCCTTCCTGTATTTACTATCTCTTCATTTTGGAGTACATCTTGGGCAGATTTCAAATAACTGGTAGCAGTTGTACTGATTGTATATCAAGGTTTTCAGGTCTTTATGTGAAAGAGATTGATGTGTTCTTCACCTTAAAACAGTTCATCTTAATATTTACATTTCTTAGCTTAATCAGCTGCGGTGAAGCTCCTACTTCTCAAGTCAGTGAGCAGCTTCCGATTACTCGGTCGGGTGCAGATGGCATGGAGTTTTCGTTCATTCCTAGCGGGACTTTTAGGATGGGATCTCCTGAAGGTGAAGAAGGGCGTAACTTCAATGAAACTCTTCACTGGGTGGAATTAACCAAAGACTATTGGATGCAAACCACCGAAGTAACTATAAGGCAATGGCTAGCTACGATGGGAGGGGAGTACCCAGTAAAAACTCGCGAGTGCGGCTACTATAAGAACCATCTAGATAGGGAAGTAGCAAAGTTTTCTCCAGTTAGATGTTTAAGCTGGAATTCAGTTGACGATTTTATCCAAGCATATAATGAGCGGACTAAAGCAGATGGATACGTCTATCGTTTGCCGACCGAAGCTGAGTGGGAGTATGCTGCTCGCGCCTACACCGAAACTCAATACTCGGTGAGTGGACCGGTAGAATCATTTGCGTGGTATAAAGAAAACTCTGACGGTGAGCCTCAGCAGGTCGGAATACTTAAAACCAATAAATTTGGTTTGTATGATGTTCACGGTAATGTTTCAGAGTGGGTTAGCGATTGGAATGGATATTACCTGGAAGCCGATTCTTATTCTTCGGCTATTAAAAACCCCACAGGACCAAGCAGTGGTAATCAGCGAGTCGCACGGGGTGGCAGCTTTGTGGTCAAAGATAGAGACTGTGGATCTGCAAGGAGATATAGTTCTAGCCCTTCTAAGGTATTCAGTGATGCTGGCTTTCGATTGGTTAGAGTCAGTGAGTGAAAGGGGTTGATATGTTCGTCACCTTAAAGCAATTCATCTTAATATTTACATTTCTTAGCTTAATTAGCTGCGGTGAAACCCCGACTTCTCAAGTCAGCGAGCAGCTTCCGATTATTCGGTCCGGTGTAGATGGAATGGAGTTTTCGTTCATTCCTAGCGGGACTTTTAGGATGGGATCTCCTGAAGGTGAAGAGGGGCGTTACGAGGTTGAGCATCCTCACTGGGTGAAACTTACCAAAGACTATTGGATGCAAACCACCGAAGTGACTATAAGGCAATGGTTAGCTACGATGGGGACGTACCCTGTAAATACTCCCCAGTGCGGCTACTATAAGGTCCTGTACGAGAGGGTACTCGGAACATTTTCTCCAGTTAGGTGTATAGATTGGGATTCAGTTGATCAGTTTATACAAGCATATAATAGGCGGACTAAAGGAGATGGGTACGTCTATCGTTTGCCGACTGAAGCTGAGTGGGAGTATGCTGCCCGTGGCTACACCGAAACTCAGTACTCGGTGAGTGGGCCGATAGAATCATTTATGTGGTATAAAGAATACTCTGACGGTGAGGCTCACCCGGTAAGGAGGCTTAAGGCCAATAAATTTGGTTTGTACGACGTTCACGGTAATGTTTCAGAGTGGATTTCTGATTGGTATGGGCCTTACCCGGAAGCGAGTTCTTATTCTTCGGCTATTAAAAACCCCACAGGACCAAGCAGTGGTAACAAGCGAGTTGCACGGGGTGGTAGCTTTATGGTCAAAGATACAGGCTGTGGATCTGCAAGGAGATATAGTAGTTCTAACGCTTCTGAGGTATTCGGTGATGTTGGGTTTCGAATGGTTAGAGTCAGTGAGTAAATGAAGGTTTGATTTGATTACTATGTGCAATAATCCATTGTTTCATAGTTTACGAAGAAGCCTTAAACTAAAGCGAAATCGAGATTCAAATAATATAACTCTTCCTCCTTGGAAGACTTAACGATGTCACGAGAATCGTTAATAAAATCAATCATCATCTGTTGTAGCTTATTATAGTCAGCTCGGCTCATTGCGAAAAGAGTGCTGTAGTGAATAGATTCTTGACTATCCTCACCAAATTTACTCATAGCAAAGCTACGCCAATTGCGGTGATGATTGCAAACAAGAGAAGAGTCTGACTTTAAGTGTAGATCTTTATCGGTAACGTGATATCCATCGTCAAGTTCATCGAGATAACCTCTCTGGCAAAGCTCGTTCAATGTTCTGTTCACAAATTCAATTGGTAATTTTAATCTATCTGAAATATTAGAAGCAGTATTTTTTTTGGGCAAACTACAACAAACATGGATAGCCATTATTTGCCAAGATGAATAGTAATACTCTTTCGCCGAATTTTCTTCGGATTCCGTATCCACAACAAGCCTTTCGCTGAGAGTCTTATTTCTTTTTTTTAAGGTACTGATTCTCGACTTGATTTTTTTCTGCAGCACTACTGATGACGAACGCTCAAGGTCGACAAGATTTGAAAAGTACTCACTTTCCAATTCAGTAAGCCCCCAGAAGTGACATAAATTTGCAGCATGATCAGGAGTAAGGTGCAGATGAGAGTTAACTACTTGAGAAATAAATGATGTATGGCAACCACATGCAGTTGCTATCTTTTTTTGATACCCCCTAACATCTCGATTAGACTCGATTTTTTTTACTAAAATATCTTTGTATTGATCAAGTTCAAACACTACTCACTCCAGTCTGTTTAGTTATACTAACCGATGACGTATATAATTTATTAAATACACCTTTTTTTTGAGAAGAGATATATCAATAATCAAATCTGTAAATGGAGCTCCAAAATCTGAACTTATTAAATAGAGGTAAACAATGAAAAGCTTAGGAATTCTTTTATCAGTATTTATAACAAATAGTCTTTTGGCAGGAACCATCTCTGGTGGAGGAGGGAAACTAATCAAATATAGTCAAAACCCCTGGTTTTTAGAAAACGTCAGCACCGTAAAGTACTGCATTGCAAAACACCCAGATTTCCCGAATATCTCACTCGTAAGGTTGGATGAGATTGTTAAGGAAGGGGTAGCTAAATGGAAAGAAGCGTTCTTATACACCAAGGACTCTTACTACGCCGAAAATAGACTAGCTCCGTTCTCTCAAATACGGATAGCCACGCAGTCGTTTATCAAAGACTGTAACGAACCGGATCTAAGGTTTGAGTTTGGCGGGCTGAGTGAAGATGATGTTGAGCAGTTCACAGCGTACAAAGATTACGTAGGCGCAGCTGTTCAGACGAACTATGATATCGAAACACTCAAAGGCACCGGATTTATATACATCGCTTCTCTACACGGAAAGTTTTCGCCCGACGAGTCGCAAACTGATAAAAGAGCCTGGACGGTTCAAAATAATTCATTGCTAAGAATTGTCTTGTGGCATGAACTAGGTCATATATTTGGTGTGCCACACGGTCTAATCGGATCTCGAGAATTTAAAGGTGTTATGGATGAAAGACTTCCTGAGCTATTGATTAATAAGCTTTACGTTCAAGCTGTTTCTAACAACGATACCCAAGTAAAGAATATGATCAGAGGGTACACACCGCTTGCCTTGCTTAAACCGACACTAAAAAATGAACTTATCCACTGCGGAGCTGATACGTTTTTTAGATATAAGCACTGGCGTAAAAAGTTTGGTGTTAGTGATAATGCTGTTTGTACAAAGGTACTCATTGAGAGAGTCGAAACCGCAAATAGCATAAAAGAACGAGTCGAGTTTTATGAATCTTCTATGGGAAAATCAGGGCCGTGGTTTAAATTTGGCTACCTTAAAAAGGACAGTACCTCTGGTCGAAGAAGTCAAGATCTTCAAACAAGGGTCTTCCTACCCAGGGGGCAAAAAGTTTTTTCAAGATTGCCAGGTAGTACAGAGGAAATTGGTTTAGCACCCCTTTTCGGAGAGATAAAAACTTTATCTGAGTCTTATGAGGGAACCTATGTTTCAACATCTGATGGTGAGTCGATGGGAATGAAGGTAACTGCCAATGTTGGGGGAAAAATAGAGTTCACAATTGCAGACAAAGATATGAAGATTTATTCTTTTCATTTGGATGGTTTTTAAAGGCTGATAACTGGAATTCATAGCCCTCTTTTCAGAGGGCTTTTTAAATATAAGTATTTTGTGCTATGTTTTTTTAAGAAAAACAGTCTTGTTTAAACGACTTATTTCAATTGCCATTCCCAGCCGGTTGACTCGCTTAGCGTTACTTTAAGTACTTAAATTTGATTGTTTGCAAGTGTAATGCGGTATTGCCATTCTTTTTTGTCACCGTCCAGTAAACCAGTAATGTTGACAACGGTTTTGAACGGCTTATTTATAGATATGGAAGCACAACCGATATTGCTCAAGCTAATACTGCGTTCGTATTGCATAAAGCTTAGTAATTTTAGGTCAAAAACATCATTAGGGTATCTGCAGCAAGCGATTCAGCTGTGAAGAATACAAGCCAAACATGTTAGAACAATGCACTCTATCGACTCCGGTCAATGTATACTATAATATGTATGCATTCTCTCTATAATCATGAATTGGAAACCTGGAGATTACATGAAGTATTTTGTCGCTATTGCAATATTCTTTTTAGGCACGACTAAAAGTTTTGCCGAAGGTGAAAGTAAGGAAAACCTACTATCGATATCACAAGGGATATCGTCACCTTCGATAACATCGACCGTCAATTACTCGAATGGGTTCACCAAAGAAAATCCGGTTGGTGTTGCCTATCAGGATTCAGCTAGGCTATCTCTGCAATATGATAGTGGGGACAATGATGTTGGTGAAACAAATGATGGTTACGGTGGTGAATTTGGAATGGGTAACGGAATTCTTGGACTTGCGGTCGGCTATTACACAAGGAATTGTGATGGTTGTGACGGAGATACCGCAGGATCACTTGGAGTCATTTTAGGTGGATTAGGTTTAGGTGTTCGGGTGATGGAAGAACGCTATACGGCGGGGCTTCTTGTGGGAGCAAACGGAAAGCACAGATTTGGTTTAGTCGGCGACCTCCGCGATCCAGACGGTGATGACAACAATATCACCTCTTACGGTGCAGGGTATTCATACGTTGAGAATAAATATACTTTGACTGTTGATGCGTCAAAATTAGATTATGAAGATAAAGCCATAGAAGATGACCTGATACTATTAACACCAGGTATTGCCATTCGGTTTGGAATGGTAGCCTTGTCCGCTTCGTATGACATGCGTATCAATGAAGACGATGATGCTAATGATTCTGATGATAACGATCTATGGTGGGGAGTAGGAATTGGCGAAGGTAAAACTTGGCATTTGGCAATCTACGGAGATTACGTAAACGAGTGGTCTCTATCGGGGTCTTTATTTTTCTAATGGTGCCGTTATAAAGTAGTGTCGTTTTAAAGTCTACTATAGACAACTCGATTCAAAGCGAAAAAAAATGACCAATAGCTCGTTGGTAACGAGCTAAAGTGGCCATAATAGAAGCATGCCTTTCTTTACAGTCAGGCGAAGTCGAAAAGTAACTAGCTAGAGTCACTGTTTCTGGCAGATGATCGCTGCAGGTCTTTGGCTAAGATTATATTTGCCGTCATCACACTGTTGATCTTCGATACTACAAAAATGATCGATGTCTGTCGGCGCGAAGACAATGTCAGCTTTAAGGTTGAATGACCTCTTTACAGCAGCCATATATCGATTAAAGTTTTTAGGTCTAGGAATATTCCAGTCCTTACCAAATCGGTTACAGATAGCAGGCTCTCGATCGAGCCAGCTTGTATGACCATATGCCCGGTCCTTATCCATATTGTCGGCAATCAATACGTACGTATAATCGTTATTATTATACTTCATGGTTTTAAATCCGGCTGTACTGGCCGTTTCCCGTTTTTGGCACCTCGGGTCTTGTTTCATCTTTTGCTCGAATGCTTTTCGAGAACATTGGTCGTTTGATTTATCACCGATGAAGTATGAACAATGCTCTTCCGCAACGAGTTTGCTATTGCTGAAAATTGCAAGGGTTACTGAATCGGTCCACCTTGCTTGACCGGGAAATAAATCCGATTTAGAAATTTTTTGATACCTTTTTACCGAACATACAAAGTTAGGCTTCTCCGGATTGTTAGAGGCGGTGCTTTCTACATTTTGATTGCTACGACCACATGAAAATAATGCTGATAAAATGGTGATTAAAATAATATTTTTCATACTCTTCCCTCAATAGTCGATAAAGTGATTTCATGAAAGATTTCATGAAATCTTTATATGTTGGGTTGCGTTTAATTAAAATTTTAAGATGTGTCAATTATATAAAAAAAATTTACATCTCTAAGCTTACAATAAAGTTCTATGTGTAAGTACTTGTTTTATTTGGCCTTTGTAAAGGCACTCCTTGTAGTATCAGGGAAGTTTAAGCTACTTATACCGATCTAAGGTAGTTCGGTGTTTAGGATTACGCCAAAGCTTCGTAAATTCCTCTAACTCTCGCTCGTAACCTTGAAAACCGTCGTTATGAAATGGGGACCAGAGCATTCTTTTTTGTGCAGCGAAAGCTTCGGGACCTAAGCTTTTTAAATACTCGATTGATTGAGTCAGAGTTTCTTCTAGGATTTTTGACGAACCAAGAATAGAGAGAATGCCCATATCGAGTGCGCGCTCTGCGTTAAGACTGATGTCGGTGTAAAGTAATTTTTGAGCCTGCGCTCTACCGATTAAATGACATAATCTTTTTGCACCACCGTAACCGGTGCTTAGCCCGACCTCCAATTGCTTGAAGACGAATGAACTGCGTTCGGTTCCGATGCGAATATCCGATGCCAGTGCAAGTTCGGCACCGCCTCCAATCGCTGTTCCGTCAATTACCGTAATTACTGGAATGGGAAGTCGCTCTAATTCGTAACAAACCTGACTTAAAGTCCGGCTATAATGTAGTGCGCCAGAGCGATCGAGCTGACAGAGCTCCTTCAGGTCGCCACCAGCAATCCAAATTGTTTGAGATTTCCTCAAACAAGGACTTGCTGAGATAATTAGCCCGTGGACGTCGTTGTTTTGTTTAATTCTGGTCTTAAGGCTTTGTAACGCCTGTGCGAGTTCACAAGCAAGGGATGTTCCTATAGCATTGAGGCGATCGGATCGAGATATATTCCAAGTTTCGAAGTCATCTCTTAGATATGTCTTAAGATATTCCATGTTCTCACCAAAGTATTAATTTACTTTTTATACACTACCTAATGACTATTGGCGATTTTTGTATTTTTTATCTAGCAGTTGACTAAATTGTCATCAATATTTTTCATATTGTGATTTTTTGGTCCGTAATGAGTTAAAATTAACTAGGTGTTTTTTCTAGTAGTCTTTTGATGTTAGTGGGTGTTGTTAGTGAGTGGGGAAGAAAACCAACAGCTCGGTGAGAACCAAGTTGAATCGGTGGCGCGTAAAGCGAATATTATTTTAATCGGTGCGATGGGTAGTGGTAAATCTACAGTCGGAGCATGTCTAGCTTTGAAGGTAGGGTACGGTTTTATTGATACCGATGATTCTATTGAAAGGCTGAACAAGAAGTCAGTTGCTGAGATTTTTGACTCTGATGGAGAAGCTAAGTTTAGAGAAATGGAATGTGATTTGATATCGACCATATCTGGAATTAAAAGTCACGTGATATCAGTAGGTGGTGGGTCGGTTCTTGACGATGGTAATTGGGATGTCTTTAAGAAAATCGGGAACATAGTTTGGTTGAAAACCCCTAGCACGGAAGTAGCACGGAGATTCTTAATGAGCCCAGATGATATCCGTAGTCGTCCGTTGATCAAAGATCTCGTGAACGTCGAGGACCGTGCGGATAGACAGCAGCAATTAATTGGTCGATTAGATGCTTTAGTAGCGCAGCGTCTCGAAAAATATTCACAAGCAGAATTTGTTGTGGAAGACAGTTATTCGACTCCTGAAACAACAACAAGGTTTTTAATGCGTACTCTCTCTAAATCTGGGGTTTTGGTTACTTGAAGTTGGCAATTCGCGACTATGACAGTTTGTTTGATAAATTAGGTCAAATACCGTGGGTAAATGCTCTGCTGGTGTTAGGCGGGAGTTTTATTGGAGCTATGATTGTGTCGAATGTTATGAGCTATCTTTTAGTGCCGGAGGTTTCTAAACAAACCGAAGGACTTCGGGGATCTTCTGGAGGGGTGACCCTTAATTTTGATTCTGAATCACTAAGCGACGGTGACATACAAAAGATTTTAAGTCGTAATTTATTTAATATAGAGGGCACCCTGGGAGATGTTGATCCTACTGCTGGGGAACTAGGGGATTCGGGCTCGGGCCTCACCTTAAGCACATTGCCTTTAAAGGTCATCGGGATTATTTATGGCGGGTCTCCTGAAACCGGTTTAGCGACTATTGAAAATACCCAGAAGAAAAAAATTAGTAGCTTTATTGTTGCTGATACTTTGATGCCTAATGTGGTTGTCGATAAAATATATCAACTAAGGGTGATTTTGTTAAATAACGGGCATCGTGAGTATATTGATCTAGAGCGAAAAGAGATCGTTCGCAGTAGCCGTGGCAGCAAGAAGAAAGAGGTTGAGACGCAGACAAACGGAGTATCTCCGATTGCTAAAGGGCCGGCTCTTAAGAGTTTTAAAGAAGATGGTTTTGAACGAAATGGTAACGACATGACTATGTCACAAGCGTACAAACAGAGAATGTTGACAGATGATTTTACCAAGGTCCTTCAGGATGCTAAAGCCAGTCCTTATGTCGTGAATGGACAGGTCCTAGGATTTGAATTAACGCGCATTAGAGAAGGCTCGGTATACCTAAAGGCTGGTTTGCAGAACGGAGACGTCGTTCAGGAAATTAATGGAGTTCGGTTGACTAATGCGAGTGCTGCTATTGGTATTTTACAAAGCTCTCGAAAAGCATCTGAACTCGATGTTGTGATATTAAGGAATGGGCAGCCGATGAATATGCATTTGGAAGTTAGGTGATTTGTGGCTTATGACTTTTCATCTTTAGCAGGGATTGACAAGGACTTTTGGCTTCGTTCTGGAATGAAGGTCTATAAGGTCGTTTCTGTTCTGTTTGTAAGCTATGTTTCAGCGTCAATCGTTTCTTCAGGAGTGGTGTTGTTTATTATTGGTCAGTCGGCGGCACCGAAGTCGCGATTGAAATCAGCGGAGGCAACTAATTTATCACTTAGTAAATCGGTGAATTTCCGTGATCTTCAGAAAGACATCGAAGATCGGAACCTGTTTAACTCGGACGGAGAGTTTCCTGACGAGAGTGTCTTGGAAGAAGGCGGTGCTACCGCCGGAGCTGATTTTAATGAGGATGCGGCATGCGTTAAAACCACGTTGAGTATCGATCTGCTCGGAACCATATATTTGGGAGCTACCGGTCCATCTTTAGCAACGATTAAGGAGCGGGGGTATTCTCAAGCTGATATTTATAGGGTCGGTGATTCAATTATTGGTGTTGATCAAGCATTGGTCCATAGAATCGAGCCTAAACGGGTAATTCTAAATAACGCAGGACGTAAGGAGTGTTTAGAATTAGCTCCACCGAAGCAAGCCTCGTCACCCCTTATGGTCTCGACTACAGGAGGCTCTGAGCCGAGCTCAGAAATATCTGGTAATATAGTCTTAGAGGAAAAGTACGTCTCAGATGAGTTAGGTGCAGGATTTGAGAAAATATTGACCAAAGGTCGTCTCATTCCTCACAATAAAAATGGTCAAATGGTTGGATTTAAACTGATTGGTGTTAAATCGAAAAGTCTTTTTAAGAAAATGGGGCTAAAAAACGGAGATATTATTACTCAGGTTAACGATATTAGTATGAAGCAACCCGATCAAGGGTTCGCTCTTTATCAAGCATTTCAGGACGAACGGGATATTAGGGTTAGCTTACTTAGGAATGACCAGGAACCAATGACGATAAATGTTCAAATTAAATAGATGTGAATACGAATAGTGTTTAAACAGGGGAGTTTATGTTGATGTTAGGAAGAAAAAAACGGTGGTTGACCGCTACGTGGTTAGTGGGATGGATACTAATTTTGAGTGCGGGTGAGCAGTATGCTCAAGAAGACATTGAGCCCCCGTTGCCTCTGGACGGAGCTTCTAATGGAGCTGAAATGCCTTTGGATGGTGACCTTGAAGCGCCACCTGAAAACGCTGTAAATCTCCCGCCAGAAGAACCGTTGCCGGCTGCTGAAAATGCTCCAGAGCCAAATGGTTCGGACAACCCGGTTAATGACAACCTTGATATTGATGAGCCTCCGGTGGTTGACAATAATGCCGAAGTCATTGATTCACCTCCAGATCCGGTCCCTATACTCGACGAACCGATCCGTAAACCCCTTGTCGAAACACCGACTGCTCCTAAGTCAAAATCAGCAGAAACACCGACTGTAAATTCAAAATCGGAGAAAAAGAAGGCGAAAATCGAGACCGTTAAAAAAGGTAATTCTTCAGACGAGGAAAAACCTGGTGCTGACTTTGTTCCTGACGGGCAAGAACTTGTGAATATCGATTTTCCAGAGCCAACAGACATAAAAGATATTATTCGTGCGGTGTCGTTATGGACCGGTAAAAACGTTATTTTAGGGCGAGATGTTAGTGGTAAAGTCCAAATGATTTCTCCTAAGAAAGTGACTAAAGTAGAAGCTTACCAAGCGTTTTTGTCAGCACTGAATTTGCTGGGACTGACCACGGTTGAAACAGGTAAGGTTATAAAAATCATTCCCATTCGTAGTGCGGTAAAATCGAACCTTAAAACGTTCTTGGGTTCTAGTTGGACGCCTCTTACCGATGAGTTGATAACTCAAATTGTTCCTCTGAAATATATCAATGCGCGTGAAATACAGACTAAACTTGCTAGGATTATCTCTTCGAACTCAATGATTGCTTATGAACCGACTAACACCCTTATTATTAGTGATAGTGGTTATAAGGTAAGACGAATCTTAGATATCATCGAGTTGCTAGATGTTCAGACCCAACAACCTAAAATCTCTATTGTTCCTATTAAGTACGGGGATGCTAAGACCATTTCGGCGATGGTGCAGGATATCTTTAAGGCTCAGAAAACGGGTGGTTCTAGTAAGAGCCGTACTTCGTCTAATTACCTAACTTATAAAATCATGACCGATGAGAGAACTAATTCAGTTGTTATATTTGGACCGCCAAGAACTATAGCTGATGTGAAGGTTTTGGTTAGAAAGTTCGATGTCCATGTAGATGACCCGAGTCGTCAATCGTCGATTCATGTCAGGCCACTTGATTATGCTGATTCCAAGAAGCTTGCGACCACACTTTCAGCTCTTGCCAGCGGTGGTAGTTCAACTAGTAGGCGAGCTCCGGTTAGGCGGAACACTAGATCGGCAAGTACTTCATCCAGTGCACCGCCAGTTGCGACGCTAGATAATAATGTCAAAATTACTGCGGACGAGTCGTCAAACTCATTACTTATTACCGGTAGTCGGGCAGCTTATGACTCGCTTAATAGTATTATCCGAAAACTAGATGTTAGAAGAAGTCAGGTATATGTCGAAGCCGAGATTTTGGATATAAACGTCGAAGGTGGCTTTAGGTTCGGCACGTCTATATTCGCCGGTGCAAAATCAGGTAATTATAATATGGCTTATACTTGGGAAGCGAGAAATATATCACCTTTGATTATTTCTCAAGCAGCGGGAACGAGTGATGCTGGTGGTATTGAGAAGGCCGCTGGTCCTTTTGCTGAAGATCTCAATATAGGAATCTTAACCGGTAAGCCGGTGAATATTCCTGGTATCGGGGAGATATCTCCCGGTGCTTTAATTAAGATGATTAAGACAGATTCTTATACCCGCGTACTTTCTAGTCCTCATATTTTAACTTCGAATAACGAAGTTGCTAAGATCACGGTTGGCGATAGGCTTTACTATAAGGCTGGCAATGAAATCAGTGCCTCAGGTACTGCTGTTGGTAATGTTAAAAAAGAAGATGTGGACTTATCTTTAGAGATTAAACCGAACATTTCTCATTCGAACTACGTGACTATGAAAATTGATCTAGATGCGAGCTCCGGTAGGATCGATTCGGAGTCTAAACTTCCTTCTGTTCTGAAGCGTAAAACGAGTCAGATTGTTACGGTGAAAAATTCTCAAACTGTTGTGATTTCTGGTTTGGTTAAAACTTCAGAATATGAGATTTATCAAAAGATTCCTCTACTAGGAGATATTCCCATACTTGGTTGGTTGTTTAGGAATTCGTCTAAAAAGAAACAAAAACAAAATCTTATGATATTTTTGACTCCTCACATCGTTCATGGTGCTAATGACCTTGCCGCTGTTTATGACAAAAAGATTCTTGAGCGAGATGAAATTCTTCAGAAGATTTATGGTTCTGGTTTTAAAAGCGATGACTTTTATAAGATTCTACCTAAGAGAGAAGCCGGCGTGTATCACGCAGATGCATTTGATGTCATAGACGAAAAAAGAAGAAAAACTAGATCTAAGAGAATAATGAAGGATATGGGCTATGAGAGCCAAGAAATCGAAAAGATCAATGAGAATAAGCCTGTTGAAAAAGTAACTCCTACTTCTGATAGCTCTGGCAAATAGTTAAGAGGCGTTCGGGAATGTGTGATACGATGCGGAGCAAGTGAAAAAGGTTGGTGCAATGAGTGATATGACTGACATAAAGCCGGGTATGGATGATACGGGGGACGATGCTGAGCCGAGTTGGGCCAACTTACCGACCGTAGAATTTAGACGGTTGCAGCACAAAAGCTTAGGCCAGATTCTAGTGGATAGCGATACGATTAGCGCCGAGCAGCTAGAGGAGGCTCTAGAGCATCAAAAAGAGAAGGGCCAGGATATTAAGCTTGGTGAAGTTTTAGTCGAGCGTGACCTAGTTTCAGAAGAAGATATGCTAAAGGCCCTCGCGCAGCAGTTAGACCTTCCTTACTATGAGCGCTTACCTATCAATGATATTGATTCAGAATTGGTTGATAATATTCCGATCCAGTTTTGTCGAGATAATAAAATTTTGCCAATCGCGCGTGACGATTTTAATGTGACTGTTGCAGTTGCTGATCCGCTCAATATATTTCCCTTAGATGATTTGCGACTGATACTGTCTACAAATATTAATATGATTGTGAGCTCTCCGAGAGTTATTGATAATAGTATTAACCGGGTTTACGAAAAAGCTAATGATGCCTCTCAGAAAGTCATTGATGAGTTGAATGTTCCTGACGTTGGTGGTGATACAGATTTAGATGAAACCCGCGATTTACTTGAAGCCTCAGACGATGAGAAGCCTATCATTAGGTTGGTCAATGGTTTGTTGGCACGTGCTGTTAAAGAACGTGCATCTGATATTCATATCGAGCCTTTTGAACATGAGGTTATTGTACGATTTAGAGTTGATGGTGCGTTACAGGATAAAATGCAGATTCCGAAGCGGCATGCCGGGTCGCTGGCATCGAGAATTAAAATTATTGGCAAGCTGAACATAGCCGAGAAACGTGTGCCGCAAGATGGACGGATTGCTATTAAGGTAGCAGGTAAGGACGTTGATGTTCGTCTATCGGTTCTACCAGTCTCTAATGGCGAAAGAATTGTTATGCGTTTATTAGATAAATCTTCGGGTGGTAAACGTTTAGATCAAATGGGAATTGAACCTGAAATTTATCCAACCTTTTGTAATTTAATCGAACAAAAACATGGTATCTTTTTAGTTACCGGACCGACTGGTTCTGGTAAGTCTACACTGCTTTATGCGGCGTTGATGCATATTAACACCACCGATATAAATATTCTTACGATTGAAGACCCGGTGGAGTATCAGCTCCAAGGTGTTGGTCAGATTGAAGTGAAAGAGAAAATTGGAATGACCTTCGCGGCAGGTCTTAGATCAATCCTCCGCCAGGATCCTGATGTTATTATGATCGGTGAGATTCGTGATGCCGAGACTGCGAAAATTGCGATTCAGGCTTCTATTACTGGTCACTTGGTTTTCTCAACCCTCCATACTAATGATGCGGCTTCTACTGTGACTCGTATGTTAGACTTCGGAGTGCAGCCTTATCAGCTATCTTCGGCTGTTCTTGGAATAACCGCTGTGAGGCTTCTTAGGAAGCTGTGTCCCAATTGTCGTGAAGCATACTCAGCTGATGAGTACGAACGTGGGCAACTTCACCTAACAAAAGAACAAGCATCTAAAATAAAACTATACCGACCGGGAGCTGGGTGTGAGCGATGCTTTGGCTTGGGCTATAAGGACCGAGTAGGGGTTTATGAGTTATTGGTGCTTGATGACGAGATGAGATCCTTGATCACAGCAACTCAAGATGCAAAAGAGATTAAAAAAGCGGCAGTAAGAAAAGGGATGCGTACTCTAAGAGACTCAGCTTTTTCTAAGGTTTTGCTGGGGATTACTTCTATGGAAGAGGCCGTCCGCACCACACAGACCGAAGATACCGACGGTGTTATTGAATAGCATGCTCTTAGTTAAGGGCAGATAGGGAACTATACTTTGCCGATTTATACTTATAAAGGTTACGATCTAAAGTCGGGTGCCAACCGTAAAGGTAAGGTAGAAGCCGATAATCCTAGGGCTGCGCGTGTTAGGTTAAAGCAAAAAGAAAAAGTCATTGTCTCCTCGCTTAAAGAAGAAACCTCTTTAGATAGCGCCCGGCACAAAGGGCGATTTTTAGGTAGTGGTGTCGGTACGGCTGATCTTTCTGTTATGACCCGACAGTTTGCGACCCTTCAAGGTGCGCAAGTACCTTTGGATGAGTGCTTGAGAGCGCTGGTTGATCAGGTTGAGAATTTAGTATTAAGGAACACCTTGTCGGCTGTTAAGGATAAAGTATCGGAAGGTATTTCTTTGGCTGATGCTATTTCAGCGTATCCCGGAGTGTTTAATCGTCTTTATATAAACATGGTTCGTGCCGGTGAGTCCTCAGGAAAGTTAGATGTCGTATTAGACCGTTTAGCGGGTTTTTTGGAAGATGAGGATGCTACCAAAGGCAAGCTTATGAGTGCGGTGACTTATCCTATCGTTATGATTGTTGCTTCGACCGGTATTATTGGGTTTCTATTTATTAGTATTGTTCCAAAATTGACTAAGGTATTCGATTCTCTTCGTGTCACACTGCCTTGGTATACCAAATTCTGTATTTCGGTGTCCGATATTTTACAAAACTATTGGTATGTGTTGATTCTGCTCGGTGTTTTAGCTTTCTTAGCTTTTAAGCGTTGGGTCGGTTCCCCCAAAGGGAGATCTACCTTTGACCGGTTGGTCTTGCGAGCTCCCATTTTTGGGAGTTTGATTTTAAGGGTGATGATTTCACGGTTTACCAAGACTTTGTCAACCCTGCTAAACTCAGGTGTTCCCATCATTAACGCTATAGAGATTACTAAAAATGTCATAACTAACACTCAGATTGCGAACGTTCTTGATGAGGCGAAGACTGCGGTTCAAGAGGGTGAGAGTCTAGGGAAAACAATCGAGCGTAGTCATCAGTTTCCTCCATTGGTTACTCATATGATTATGACAGGCGAACGTACCGGCCAGTTGGAAGAGATGTTATCTCATGTAGCGGTTGCTTATGATGCTGAGGTTGAGCGAAAAATAGCGGCGATGATATCCCTCATTGAGCCTGCGATGATTATTATCATGGGCGGAATCACGGTCCTTGTGGTGTTTTCACTGATGATGCCGATGCTTTCAGTAATGAACCAATTACGTTGATCAGATAATTACGTGCTTTCTTATCTAGAAATAGGTACAATCTAAGAAGTCGGTTGAATGAAAATTTCAGGAGCTGTAAATGTATTCATCATTAGCATCTATTAGAAAAAAATTATTTATCCCTTTCACGCAATCTTCACGTGTCGTAAGAGATCTTGGTATGTCGCTTATTGAGATCATCATCGTAATCTCTTTAATTGGTGTGATTATGTCGATTATCATTGGTAGTTTGACTACTCAGCAAGATGAAGCGATGAAGGATGCATCGAGGCTTGCTATGGGGAAAATCCAGCAAAGTATGGAACTATATCGTGTGCATAATTTCCGCTACCCTACTTCGGAACAAGGCTTAAAAGCACTATCTTCTGATCCTGGTAACGCGAAAAGGTGGCGTGGGCCGTATATTGAGGAAGCAAAGTTAACTGATCCTTGGGGAGTGAATTTTGAATATGAGTCGGATGGACGAACTTTTAAAATTACTTCAGCCGGCCCAGATGGTAGCATCGGTACTGAAGACGATATTACGTATCCCGAGACCAGCGAAGAACAGTAAAGCCGTAGGTTCTCCGGGCTTCACACTCATCGAAATCATTATCGTGGTAAGTATTGTGGCGACTGCATATGCGGTCGCGATGCCACAGTTTAGTCTGATAACCGGGACCAATGTTGCCGAAAAATTAGGCATGCTGTCAGGAGACGTTCGTTCAGCTTATGATATGGCTGTGCTTCGCGGCAAACCTCATAGGTTGGTATTTGTTCTGGCAACAGGACAGTATTGGCTCGAAGAGGCCGACCGACAAGATGTTTATATGGGTAACGAAGCAATGCATCATGACCCAACTGAGGAAGAGTCTAAGCTAAGCATCGAAGAGTTTGATGAACGCTTTGAACAGTATGAAGCGCTAGCTGGTCAAGAGTCCAAAGACCCTGAGACTGGCGATCCTATAGTATCATCATCACCAGTAACCGTCGCAAAAGAACGATTAAAACCTGCTAAATGGACGCGCGTTGAGAACTTCGAGTGGAGGGGGCGAGATCTAGGTCCGGAGTTAATTTTTAAAGCTTTTCAGGCGGAGCACCACGATCAACCTCAAACCTTCGACGAACTCGGGATTAAAGCGCGGGCTTTTCTTTACTTTTTCCCCACTGGTTACGTCGAAAAAGCTTATATGCATATTGGGTATGCTTTAGCGCGAGCAAAATTAGATGAAGAAAAAAAAGGTTACACGGTCCGTATTAAACCCTACGAAGGAATCGCAGTGGTAGATCCGGGTTATCAAGAAGTAGATTTAAGAGACGATGATGAAGTCTAAAGTCCAGAAAAAAGTTGGCGAAGCTAGTTTTACTCTATTTGAAACTATTATTGCAATGATGATCATGTCCACCATGATTATCGAACTAGCTGGATTGCAGGGTAATGCTGTTTATTTTTCTAGTTATGGCCGTAACATGAATCAAGCGGTCTGGTTGGCTAAGCGTGTTATGAGTCAGGTCGAATATAATTACCGAGCTGGTAAATATGATGAAATGGAATTTGAAGCGAAATCTCCGGTCCCGTTTGAGGATTTTGAGGAGTACAGCTATGAGCTTAGTATCCAACCCTGGAAAATCCCCTTTATTAAAATGCTTATGGGAGCTTCTGGGGGTGAGGGAGAGTCAGCGGGTGAAGGCGGTGAAGACGACTCGGAAGGTGGGGGAGGGGAACTTTCTCAGTTTGAAAAATTTGCAGATCAAGTCTTAGGTAAAGACCCTTTTAAAATCGCCCATGTAGAAGTCTCTTGGGCAGAGGGAGCTCAAAGAGACTCAATCACCCTTACTTACCTACTGACAAATCTAGCAAAATTATCTGACAGTATTGGTGTCTTAAAAGGCACTTATGACGGTTTTATTAAGAAAGAAAATGGTACTGACAAAAAACCGACTAAATCGCCCACGCCAACCACGCCGACCACGCCAACCACGCCGGTTGAAGAGGGGTAACTTTATTTATGATAGGCAACAGGTTTAAAATAAGTAGTTCAAACCAAAGGGGCTTTTCTCTTTTAGAAGTGATGTTGAGCCTGGGTATTTTGGTGACTCTTTCAATGGCTTTGACTTCTATGTTGCGTGCTAATCTCGATATCCGTGATGCTCTTTCTCAAAATAATACTGTCTCTCATAAATTAGCTAGAGTTATGGAGAAAATTGCAGTCGATTTAGAACACGTCTACCTGCTTTCTGATAAGGACTTAGAACGGTATGGTAATCCAGGTATTCGTCAAGTGAAGTCGGTCTTTCAGGTCACTCCGGGCTCTAAGGGTGATGAAGTTCGGATGACTACCCTAAGTCATTTACCAATGAAGAAAGATAGTAAAGAATCGGATGCAACCTATGTTGTGTATCGATTAGAAGAGGATAAGGATACGGGCAGAACTAATTTAATTCGCTTTGAAACCGCAAGGGTTCCAGAGGATTTTAAAGAAGAGGGGATCGGTCGAATTTTAGCTCGGGGCATCAGCGAGTTTAGAGTGCAGGCATGGCGAGGAGACCAGTGGTCTAAAGACCGTTGGGACAGTACCCGCTCCGAGTGGAAAAATATTTTACCAAGAATGCTTAGGGTTGAGATTGCGGCTTGGGAGGATCCAGCCGATCCAGAATCGAAGTCGAGGTCGGTCTATAGTGATGATAAGGAATCTTTTGCGAGGATGAAGACTATCGTTTATTTGATGAACTCTTTAGGGATGAAAGAGCTACGCTCTGGGTCTGCAAGTATTAAATGGGATAAACTGTGAAGAGTAAACGTAGTAAAATGCCAAAGACTTATATGGGTTTTCCGGTTGATGATGATCAGGATTCTGGTCGAAAATCTAGGAAAAAAGGCATTGCATTGATCATTGCCGTCCTAGCAGTCGCAATGATTATGATTTTCTCTAGTACGATGATTATAAATACCCAAGTAGGATTAGAGTTAGCTATTTCTCACCGAGACCGAGTCAAAGCTGAGTATATGGCTAAGTCTGCCTTTAACTTGGCGACGTTGATATTGACCGCTGATTTTGGTGTGGACCTTATGAAGGCTAGCGGTAAGTTTGGTGCGAAATTGCCGATGTCAGACGGTCCAAGCGAGTTTTGGACAAGTATGAACGGAATTCCTTTCGGGGCCGAAACCGTGGAAATGATGTCTTCAATGGTAGAGAACTTTGAACTAAGTAGTGTGAATGATGAAGGTACTATTGATTTATTAAAGTTATTTGACGGCCAGTTCATAATGGAGATCACTGATGAAGCTGGCAAGATCAATTTAAGTAAATGCGCAGTAGATGGCCGGTGTTCAGATGTAGTTACAATGTTGGAACGTTTATTTGAATGTCCAGCGGAGGCTTCCTTTTTAGCGGATAAGAACATTGTACCGAAAGAGCTTGCTCAAAGGCTTAAAGATTGGGTTGATGAGAATAAATCTTCCAGAGGGTCTGGTTTTGGGTCAGAAGACGATCCGTATCAAAAAAAATCTCCACCATACAGTGCTAAGAATTCACCGATGGAAAGCGTTAGTGAACTGAAGTTAATCGAAGGTTGGGATGACGATATCCATGCAGTTTTTTCTCCTTATATAACCATATTCCCTTTTTACAGACAAAAGTCTGACTTCACAAAACTTAACATCAACAGTGCTAGTAAAGAATTGATGGGATGTTTGATACCTGAGGCTAAGGGGAGTTGTAATGATAAGTTTTTACAGAAGTATAATTCGTTAGCAAAAGAGGGTACCCAGTTAGCAGAAGACAGCAGCGGAATTAAATCAGTTTTAAGTGATGCGTTTTGTAACGACGGCGACCAGTCAAGCGGCGAATGGTTTACTACTTATTCACCCGTCTTTCGAATTCAGGTGAGTGGGGTAGTCGGGCAACAGGAAAAGAAACTTACCGCTGTGATTCAAAGGGTTATGCCTGATAAGGCAAAGGAAATCACCGATCCTTATAAAATCTTATACTGGAGATTGATGTAATCACAAGATACATATTTGACAGTGGCTCATTGTCAGGAGAGAATTTTGTTATATCTATATGTTATAAAAGGAATCTAAATGCAGCGTATTATTGGCTTGGATATCGGCAGTTATTCTATTAAAGCCGTAGAAATTGTTAATACACTAAAATCTTACGAGATTATTAACTTCTATGAAAATGTAGTTCCGGCTCTTGATAACGTTCCTATTGATGTGGTTGCTTCTGGTTGTATGGAGCAATTGTTTAAAGAAAACAACTTGGATGCAGACCGAATTGTTACCGCGATGCCGGGACAGTTCATTTCTAGTCGAGTGTTGGCGTTGGGTTTTTCGGACCCTCGTAAGATTGAGACTGCTGTTTATTCAGAAATGGAAGATGCTGCACCGTTCAATATGGACGATATGGTTTTAGATCATCAGGTATTAGGTGATTCGCACGGAGGTACCGTGACACTGGCCGTTATGACGAGGAAAGCTTTTTTAAAGAACTTTCTGGATCTTTTGCAGCGTGTAGGTATTGACCCAAAATTGGTCGACGTTGATAGTTTGGCCTTTTATAACCTTGCCTCTTATATGCCGTCAAATCCCGGTGAGAGTTTTGCGATGGTTGATATTGGTCATGAAAAAACATCAGTATGCATTGTGAGAGATGGAGTGCTTCGTTTGTTTAGGTCGATAAACCTAGGTGGGCGTTATATTACGGAGTTTCTCGCGCGGGATTTCGAGATTAGTTTTCATGATGCGCAACGAAGAAAGCACGAGGTCAGCCGGGTATTTTGTCAAAAAGACCCGTTAAAGAATACTGATAGCGATGATGAGCGTGTTATAGAACGAACGACTTTAGCTGCTAATGCGATCATTAAAGAATTAGGGCGAACTTTTTACGCATTCAAAACTTGGGAAAAAGATCCCTTGTCTCATATTTATTTGTCTGGTGGGACGTCAGTTATCAAAAATCTACCTGATTTGATACAAGATCAATTAGAGGTGGAGACCTTGCATTGCCGTTTGGATCAAACTGAACTGAAGATTAATCCTGATCTTAATACCTATATGTCGGTGCTTCCTCAAAGTGTTGCGATTGGTATCAGGACGGTATCTTCCGCAAGAAGTAACTCACAGATTAATTTACGTAAGGGTGAGTTTTCTTTTGTTCAAAACTATGAACAGCTGATTAAGGTTGTTGATGTAGGCGCAAGGATTGCAGCGGTAATGTTGTTGCTTTTAGTTTTAAGCTATTCGGTAAAATATTTTATTTACCAAAAACATATTGATCGCCTTCGAGAACAGTATACTAAAGAATTAAATAGCGTAGTTGACAATGAAAAGCAGTTTGCGAAAATTAAATCCTTCCCAGTTCTACGAAAGAAGGCTGAGTCTCAGCTGAGGTCTCAGATAGCTTTAATGCGAGACAGTGTTTCGGTTTTTAGAGAGAGAAATTCTTCTAGTCCATCGTTAGTTTTGTTAAAGCAACTTAGCGAGGCGATTCCTAAAGATGTCAAAGTGGATGTGACTTTGTATGATTTTAAATCGATAGATAACAGTGAAAGTCGACTTGTCATAAAGGCAGAAACAGAGGGCTATGCTTCGCAAGCATCTGTTATCGATGCGATGAAGAAGGTAAGCTCATTGAAGAACGTAGCAGAGAAGAACAGCGGCACTAAACCCGGATCGGATGGCAAGATTATCGAGTTCACCGTGCAGGCCGATTATGATGATGGATTTGGGGGCAAGGGCTGATGCAGATATTCGATCAATTACAAGATCAAGTTTTGGGCGCTGCTCGTAGAGTTGGGTCCAGTATTCAGAGTAGGGTTCTAGGTCGCAATAACGAGACGCTAGACTTCGTGATGGATAGCTTTTATAAACTATCGCCTCAACAACGATTTAGTGCGTTGGTAGCGGGTTCAGCATTTGTATTGTTGGTATTTTTTGGAACTCTTTTGATCTATTTTTCTCAAATTTCTAAATTAGATCAGAATCTAAACAATAGTTTTAATGCGCTGCATGAACTCAGGGCGCTAAAAACTGAGATTAATCACGAACAAGCTAAGTATGACCAGTTGATTTCAATGATAGAAAACCGTAGTCGTAGTTTACGTATCAAGCCTTTTTTTGAAGAGCAGGCGCTAGCTACTTCAGTTACTATTCAGGGCTTAAGTGATCAGGTAGTGCCGATTGAAGCGGGAAACCCGTTAGGGTCTCGACTCCAATATGTTAGCGTAGACCTTAGATTGCCGAAGATCTCAATACCCCGTCTTCTTTCGTTTTTGGTGAAGATCGAGAAGTCAAATAACTTTCTTGCAGTTGAAGACCTACAGATTAGAGGTAGGTATGGAACTAAATTATATTTTGATGCGCAGGCGAAATTTCGCGGATATGTTGTAGAGGGGTTGTAGCTTGGCGATTAAATCTGTTCCGAAAGTATTCAGTAGGCTGGGGCTAATAGGGCTGGGAGTTTTCAGCTTTTTATTTTTCCTTTATTTAACTTTTCCCTATCAGGTTCTAAAAGAATCGATTACCTCGTCTCTAAATAAGCAAACGTCTTATAATATTAGAATTGGTGAGCTGAGTAGCCACTTTCCGATCGGAGTAGAGCTAGATAATTTAAAAATCAGTTCACCGGGACAAATTAACTCTTTAACAGTCAAAAGAGTTGTGGCCAGCGTCAGTCTTTGGCGGCTCCTCCTGGGGCAGCTAGGGTTGTCTTTTGAATTAGAGTCTAGCAATAAGAAAACTTTAGATGTTGATTTGGTATTTAAGATATTTTCGTTGATGGATGGGGTTGTTGCGCCGTCAAAGATATCGCTGGCATCGGATGGTTTTCAGATAGATGGATACTTAGACTTTGCTCTTACTAATATAGCATCCGCTCCTGGAGCTAACCCCCTCTTAAGTGGTTTATTGACTCAGATTCAGCTTGTAGGCAAGTTGGTTGGCAGTGCAGAACTTGATTTGGATATAGATTCTCCTAATAGGTCTAAGGGCGAAATGTTACTTCGATTAGCGGATGGAATGTTGACTATCAACGACCCATCATTGAACATTGCTCCGCAGAAGTTTAGTAAATTTGTTTTGCAGTCTCAGATGAAGGATGCAAAATTTGAAATTGATGAAAATTCTGGTTTTGTTACTCAAGAAATGAACGTTGATCTAGATGGTCGTATCGATTTGAAGAATAATTTTGCAGATTCTCAACTAAACGTAAATCTCTCAGTGAAATTAGATAAAAGCCTTAAACAAAGTCTAGGCCTGATCGTGGAAATTGTTATGGGCGGACAAGATGGCCAAGGAAAAATTAGAATTGTCGGACCTATACTTAGGCCAAAAACCATTAAAATTTGATGTTATTGTAAGTGTTTAGCGCTGTATTTACCGGTTTTGGTACGTTTGACATCTCTTACTGGAACATAATAGAATTAAACTAGATCCAACTCATATCGATGGTTAAACTGATGCAGGACTATTTGAAACAAGCGTATTTCGCGTTGGTAGCGTATTTCGAACGGGGTGAAAAAGCATTGGCTTATATTCAGTCCGGTAAAACAAATAGGTTCGAAAGAATGATGAATCGAAGAAAAGCCGCTTACCATAATTTCCGGGCCGCGGAGGCGATACTAGCTGACCAAGGTATCCATGTGCATGACCAAGATGAGTTAGCTAAGTTGTGGGTTAAAGCAAAGCAGGTTGATGATGGTATTATCGAAGTTTTATCGGAAATGAAATTACGTATTCAGGGCGAGCTTGGACATGTGAACAATGCAAAAAACGGAATTAGTAAATATCGATCGGGTAAAAATATACGATCGGCATTAATACAAGCAGTATAAAGTTCCTTAGGGAGGACACAGCATGGACGGTATCGAGGAAAAAAAGAAGCTAGCACTTGTGATCGGTAATTTGCCGACGATCGAGGAAATTGATCAGTTTCGACTGTTGAAAGATCACTATGAGATTACCTGTGTGAGTACTGAGTCTATCTGTGGCTATCTTAGTGAAACTAGTAGGTTTGATAAGTTGAGATGTTTAGCTCTTCCTGATCATGAAGAAAACCCAACCTACATCCCTGGTCTCGAAGCTGTGTTGTCGGGTTTTGATGTCGTTGTTGTTAAGGAACGCTTGGGGTTGTTTTCTTACCAAGTTGTAAAAGCTAAGTGGAAGAATCGTTTTAGACTGGCGGTCTGGATTGATAATCTCACTATACTACCAGCAGAAGATGTTGATCAAATGAGGACCATCAGAGATGAGGTCACGAATGCTGCGGATGCCTTCTTAGTACAGACCGAAGCGGTTAGAGATGCATTGCTTATTGAAGGAATTGAGAATGAGCGAATATTTAAATTTGCACCTTGGGTGGAGAAAATATGTAAAAGAGATAAAAAAGTTCGCGCTGGCTCTTTAAATGCGATGAAATTGCCCGAGAGTTCTCTACTAATAGCTCACATCGGTCAGATTGAGTGGGAAGAGGGCTTAACGGATTTAGCAGCGGGGATTAAAATTGCTATTGGTAAGGACCCGGCACTGCGAGATAAGCTTAAGGTGGTTTTTTGTGGGATTGGTTCATTTGCAACCCAACTCAAGCAAACTTTGATTGCGCTTGGAGTTGATCAACAAGCCTTCTTTATTGCTCCTAGCCGCGAGGCTTTTATTACAATACTTAACGCCGCAGATGCTCTGTATGTATCATCGGGGCCATCTCGAGATCGTATAGATGGGTCGCCTTATAGGGTGTTGCAGGGGATGGCAAACGACATTCCTGTAATTGCTAACCGAACCCCAGTCGTCGAGGAAACCTGCGGTAAGCACCGACTAGACTTTTGTTTGTCGTCGCCCGGAAGTGTCGCCGACTCGATATTAAAGTTATCTTCGGCCAAAAGTCTGAGAAATGATATTGTTAAGAAAAATGCTTCGGTTGTTACGAAGCAATTTTCAGAGAGCAAAGCTCAAGCGAGTATGCTTGAAGTTTTTGAATCTATTATGCACCGAAATCCAAGTATTGATAGTAGCTCTCTAGATCATCAAGTTCTTGATGTTGAGAGCTTGGTATCGTCCAAGCAGTACCTTAAGGCTATCGATCTCATCGAGAGTATTTTCAAGGTTTCTGATATTCCTGTGCATCACAACTCAAATTTGTATCGACTTATTGGTGATTGTTTTGCGAAGTTAAGTGATAACGATAGTGCCAAAGATGCATACTCTAAGTCTTTGGAAATTGACCCCTATGCGGCTAAAGCTCACATCGGCCTCGGAACAGTAAGTTTATTAAAACATAATAATGATGTGGCGGTTCTTCACTTCCAGAAAGCAGTAAGTATAGCTCCCCAAGATGAAATGGCTCACTTAGGTCTTGGATTATCTTTCCAAGGTATGGGAGAGCTAGATGAGGCGCAAAATTGGATCACGAAATCTCTAGAGATTGACCCAGAGAATTCTGCGGCTCTATATTCGCTAGTTAAAATAGCTTATGCTCTTAAGTCTTTTGAAGCAGCGACAGAAGCGGTTTCAACGTATTTAGCAAGTCATCCTCACGATTACAATATGTTGTTTACACTGGGAGGACTGCAGTACCAATTAGGTCAATACCAAAAGGTTAAGGACTCCATGAGAGAAATTATTAAAATAGATCCTATGGATGGTAAAGCACATGCATTAATCAAGCAGGCCGACCAAGCAATGGAGCAAGCAGAGTCTTTAAATGGGTAATGTGTAGTTTCAATAAACAAATCATTGGGTAAGGAATAGGGTATGTTAAAAAAAATAATTATTAATAGTCGGAGTATACCGGTTCCTGTGCCAGTGAAAGACTTGAGCGAAGCCCTCAAGTGGGTTGATACAACGTTTCTTCAAGAGGAAGAAATGATCACTAGAGTCGTATTTGATGGCAGAGACCTTACCGAAGAAGGGGTCGACGTTACCGATTATAAAAAATATCCTCTTACTGAGGTATCTGATTTAGAAATTAGAATTGATTCTCCGCTAGAACTAACTAATCAATCGATAGAAACCCTACGTAATTTAGCGACAGTGGTCGATCGAGAGTTGAAGCCTATGGCAGTAACTTGCTGGCAAACAACCCCAGCGAGAATGCCTGATAATTTTGACGGAATTTCAGCTGACTTTAAATTGATTGTCGAACTGGGCGAACACATTTCCAGTTTAGTAGATTCCAGAATTGATTTGAGTATTCTTAAATATCTTATTGAAAAATTTTCTGCTACTTTAGTAGAGCTGGATGCACAGGCGGAAAACCGTCGTTGGCAAGAATATGCAAGAGTGCTTTTGAATAAACTGGAGCCTATCGTTGTGAGTCTATTAGAAGAAACTACTAATCTTCAGGTTGCTCTTTATTCGCATATGTCTGATGTTGCTATGTGTAAAGGAATGAAATAATTGCTTTGTTAAGATCAATATCACTTTTAATCTTTGTAATCCTTGCAAGTCATTCTTTGTTGGGTACTACTCTCCCCGAAAGTGGCAAGCTTAAAGTAATTAAAATTAACGAAACTCCTAAAATAGATCCGGACTTAAAGTTATGGTTCGAGACCTACTCTTCACCTGAGTCTACTCTAGACCTAAAACCCAAACAGTTTTTAGATAAACTAAAATTATTAGATAGCACTACTGCGAATTATTTGTCCCTTCGTTCTTCAGACCTAAGTACTGCAGAACAAGCGAAGGCGTTGAAAGCTGCTTTGACAGAGGTTAAGGGACTTAAAAAAGATAATGTTTGGCAAGAGGCGTCATCGCGACCTTTGCTTCCCTACTTGCTTGAAGAAATTCTCGAGTCTAATGAAACCCCACCAGAAGAGAGCTCCTTTATACAATCAGCTATGGCTCAATATGGCGAGAAGAGCTGCCCAGCAAAAGATTATCTTATGAAAAAACTTGGCGAACCTGAGAAAATTGATAAAAGAAATTGGGATCAAATTCTTAGTGAAATTTCTATATATCGATCGACTTCATTTCGTAAAGAAGCGATGGGAGTATATCTAGAGCAGCTTCCTAAGGATAAGCGTCAGGGGTTAAAAAGTAAAATTCTTCTTCAGGCGAAAGAGTTCTCGTCGCTAGTAGAAGGCCATGAGTGGTTGAAGGAATCTTCGGACAAGAAAAAGTTAACTTCGAGCAAAAAAAAATGGGAAGATAAAATTGATGCTAATCTAAAGAAACGGCGCTGTAGCACGGCTGAGAAATTAATCACGTCTGCATTTAAAAAGAAACCCATCAAGAATCAGATGGATACCGTTTATCGGCTGCTCGAAGATACAGGTCGTTGTTTTCGACGGCGTGGTGCAAGCGCGAGAATTGGTTTTTGGAAACGGACTATCAAGCCGATGGCTAAGATTAGTTTTGAGCATGAAGCTTATGCTAAACGTAGAGTAGGGCTTCTTCATTGGTATAGAGATGACTTTAAGCAAGCAAAGGCGATTTTCTCTCAACTTCTTAGTGTATCTCGGAAGAAAAAGGATAAATCGGTGGAGGCTCGAGCTATTTATACAATGGCGCGAATCTATGAAAATGAAGGGGGAATGCCTAATGCGATAAAGTATTATCAGGACTTTGTCGTGGATTTTCCCGAAAATGAATTAATTCCTGACGCTCGTAAGGCTCTAGTTTTACTTTATGCTCAAGAAGGGCGGACAGATCAAGCTCTTAAGAGTGCAAATGAGATTATAGACTCTCAGATGAAGCTTGGTATTGATGACCGAACGACATCGACTATTTCTTTTGCGATTTTCTGGGCCGGTCGCTTTTATCAGGTGTCCGGGAAAACCGACCTTGCCTATGAGATGTGGCGTCGGTTGGCCAGTGAGTATTATTCTACTTTTTACGGTGCTGTTGCACACTATGTCTTAGAACGTTCTGAGAATAAGTTTTTGTCGCTTGCGCCGAATAAAACTTCTAAGTTTGACGAGGAAAAAATATTTACATCTTATTCCAAAAATGATCTACAAACAGTCGAACGTATAAAAGCTCTTTTACGCCTAGGCCTTAAGGAAGAGGCTGCATGTGAGTTGAGCGAGTTAGCTGCCGATGAAGGTAATTATGAACAGATATACGGGGCGACGTTGTTAAAGCATGCTGCTGGCGAGTGGTTGTCTGCAATTAAAAACTTTGGATCTCTACCTAGAAGCTTCCGAAATAGCCTAGCCGTTGGTTCTGAAAGGATTCTCTTTCCTCGGGCTTACGTAGAATCGGTAAACGATTACTCTAAAAGATTAAGCTTAGACCCGAATCTGATTTTTGCGATTATCCGACAAGAAAGTGTTTTTAACCCCAAAGCTAGGTCACCAGTGGGAGCTCGAGGTTTGATGCAGCTTATGCCTGGAACTGCGAGGGTCGAGGCGAGGCATTTGATTAGCCGCTATTTACCTAAAAAACGTCGTCGAAGTTTAGCGAAGTCGGCTCGTACTAGGAATAATTTATTTGAAGCTGAGACAAACTTGGCGATTGGTGTTCATCATGTTTATCGACTGCTTGGTCGATACAAGAACCCGATTTTTGTTTTGACTTCATACAATGCAAACCCCTCGGCAACTAAACGATGGATGCGAACTATTCCAACAGACGATTTTTTGACATTTATTGAAAAAATTCCTTACGGCGAAACCCGTTCTTATGTGAAGTTGGTATTGCGGAATTATTTTTATTATCAGCGTTGGTATGACGGCCCTAGTCTGATCATGCAGCACATGGAGCCTTTGGCTAAGAATATTCAACTTAAATCAAAAAAGGCCCGTAAAAAATAACGGACCTTTTAATCTTTGATTATAATTGAGGTCTAGATAATAGAGCCAGAAAGTTTTGCGTAGCGAACTTTTTGATCACCTTCGGCCTTATACCCAATTCTTGTGGCTTTCTTTTTCTTCGGGTCAAGCAAGGCGACGTTACTTAAATGAACGGACATCGCTTTCTCTTGGATGCCACCTTCTTGTTCTGCCATACTGGGTTTGGTGTGGCGTTTATAGATGTTGAGTCCGGCAATAAATATTCGGTCCTTTTTAAGGTCCACTTTATCAATTTTACCACTTTGGCCTTTATCTCTGCCGGTGGTGATGATGACTTCGTCGCCTTTTTTAAGTCGACATTTTGTTTGATATTTGGTCTTTTCTTTCATCGCAGTGTTCCTAAAAGTCGCAAAATTAGCCTGTTATGACGACCGAATCTAAGCCGCCGAACAGTGTTTGTACGGGATAAATGGCTCTAGGTCAAGCGTGAGCTTGCGGTTTGATGACATATTTAATAAAACTATACTAAGGGTTTTTCTTTTTATCACGGGTACTTAAATAGCACTTTCGGTCTTATAGACCCGAATGTACAGAGCCCAGGGAGATATAAGTGTTTAAAATCAATGTTAAAAGTATAATCCCACTGATTTTTTGGGCTAGTATGGCTGCTGGCCAGTCTCCTTTAGATGCGCCGAGACCCGTGCAAACCGATATCCGCCCTGAAAATGTGATTCATTGGCAAGCCGCCGGAGGTCAAACGTTTGCAGATGGAACGATCGAATTAGGCGTGCGGTTATTCACAGAGCAAGGGTTTACCTTATACACTGATAAGGTGAGTTTCTCGGTTCCACCTGGGTATGAGATTCAGACCTTAGTTTCTCCGCCCTCAGTTAAACAATACGATCCTATATCACGGGCGGAAGTGAATGTTTTTTCCGGTGGTGATTTCAAGGTTTTGATTTCAGGTGTAGAGAAATGGACGAAAGATAAATTTCCTATTTCTATTAAGTCCATCGGGTGCACGACCTCGATATGTTTGTTTCCTTATACGGTTGTGGTGGAAGTTCCGGTTTATCTGTCCACTGAAGCGGTGAGTGAACTTAGCACCGGAGATGATGCAGGGGGTTCTGTTGGCGACGATGAGGAGTCCTGGGATACTCAGTTGGCGTCGCAGTTAGCTAGTGGGGGGAGCTCTACTTGGTTATTGTTTTTAATTGTGTTTCTAGGTGGGTTATTAACTAACTTAACTCCTTGTGTTGCACCGATGATTCCGATCACGGTTAGGCTTTTGGGGAATCAAAACTTATCTCCACTTTTAAACTCTACACTTTATGCTTCGGGAATTATGGTTACCTATACTGGACTCGGGAGTATCGCGGTATTTAGTGGTTCAGCATTTGGTACTTTTATGTCTTCGGTTCCACTTAACATCGGTTTTTCTGTTGTGATGGCATTGCTGGGTCTATCGATGCTCGGGTTTGGGAATCTAGCTTTTTTGCAAGGGATTGGGGCTCGTATTGGGTCTGGAAAGCCGTCTGCTAGAAATACTTTTTTGAT
>Ga0222674_1000048_pt1 | contig 90092 bp, 91 predicted proteins | sample AntAcemetagen866_FD_179804 | JGI IMG/M metagenome (GOLD analysis project Ga0222674, IMG submission 179804) | Saline water microbial communities from Ace Lake, Antarctica - #866 | ecosystem: Environmental > Aquatic > Non-marine Saline and Alkaline > Saline | place: Antarctica: Ace Lake...
TCCTCAAACTTGGTCAGAATAGTCAATTTAGAAATCAACCACACACCACATATAGGGGTAAGACATGGGAAATAAAGGTAGAAATGAAAGTAACACTTTCCTAAGACCCATTACGTGCATTAGTGTACACTATCTAAAACTTCACTAAGGAAAAACAAAGTGAATTCTCTTTTTGTAACCTGGAGAATCAAATTGCAGTTCTTATGGGGCTCCCCTATACTTCTTCCAAGGTAAACCTATCAAATATAGTAAACGTCAAGGAGACGAATATGTTTTTACGGATGATGTTATCAATTTCATTTTTATCATTTGCATACGGATGTGGCTCAGGCTCCTCTGGTGGTGGTGGTGGACCAAAGGGAGTGAGAGAAGGTGGGTTAGGAACACCTGTATCTTTAGCTCTTCAAGATCCAAACTGCCAAAAAAATTCATCTGGTTTGACCTTGCAAGGCGGTCCAGTCAATAGAAGCTATACTGGTGAGGGCGTATATCAAGGTATGGAGCTAAAGCTGCTTAGCAAACACGTTCGATTTATGATTGAGGCGAAGGATCAAAGTAATATATCTGAGCTTCGTCTATGTGGTAATCGAGACAATGTTAAGTCTAACACAGTCGAGGGTGCCACTATTCAAGTGCTCGACGATATCACCGCCGCTAATGAGTTTTTTCAAAGGTCTCGAATTGATAGTAAGCAAACAACTCAGCTAAGTCTAAATATGTTTCCGATGTACGAGCAGTACGTCAAGGTAGAGGTTGATCCAGATTTAGTTGAACCTGGAAACCCTTCGACTATTGAGCAAGGTGGTTACATAACCGATAACGCGGCTTGGACCTATAGCGAAGACGATAGCAATAATAAAGTCTATTCTATGATCTTTTTTCCTAAGAGCAAAGAGCTCGCAGCGAAAAACTGGTTTAACGGCAAGGGCCTTTGGGAGATTCCTTTTGTCGCTAAGCATGAGTTTGGTCATCATGTTTTTAGTGAGTACATGAAGTATACTCCGGCTTTTGATGCCATCTTGTCTTGGTATGGTAATCGGGAGAAATTTCAGTCCATGGGAACCTTATCGAGTTATGGATCGATTGCTAATAGCCTTCTTCTAGCGCGCATGGGAGAAAGCTCACAGCGTGAAGTGATGTGGGTGGCGATCAATGAGGGGTTTGCTGACTTATTTGCTTACCTAAGTATGGGGGGCAATGACCAGCTCACGGATTTCGCGTGTTTTTCGAAAAACCGTCAGCTAAGCGAAGCGAAGTTTCACGATGGTCGCTCTAAAGTCATGACTAGATCAGTCTTAGATGAATTTTTTACTGATAGCGACTCTGAGAGCATCATAGGACTCCTTGGGTTAGAGGAAGAGGATAGCTGTCAATCATACAGTCTTGCCGATCCTCATATGATTGGTGCGATCATTGCTCATGGTATTTTAAATATTCTATCTGATGGTGATGATATCGATGAACTTACTATCAGAACATTTAAGTGGATGAAAAGCCTAAGTACTAGCAGCTCTCGTTACTACAACCGTAGTGGGAGTGATTTGCTGAGTTATGTCGTGTCAAAAGCGGTCGATGTCGTTAAGGCGGAAAATCCATCTATTAACTTAGATGAAAAGCTTGGTAAGTACTTTCCGTTTATGCAGGGTCGGAATCCAGGTGTAATTGAGGACTAGGTCTTTTTTTTGGGGGGGGGCTGATTTTATCGGCCCCGATCACAATTTGAGAACAAAATTTACCATAAAACACCCTGAATTACCTTAATATAGAAGACTCTTAAAAAAAATATGGATAATGGCCTTTTATTAGTCTAATAGAAGGAGACTTTTAAGTGATATAACCACAAGAGGTTCACCTTGGTCTACGTTATCAAAATATTCTCACTCATAATCATTATCTCTTTGGCTGCATGTGGAGAACATCAAAGATCTAGTAATACTGATGATTTTGGAGGCCTAGCCTTCCAGGGCGCCTTAGATACTCTTAAGCGAGCTACTAAAACCTACACAATATTTCGAGAAGCTACACCTGAGAACGGCCAGTCCGCTCCATTGATTCTTATCGGGGAGAACCACTATTGGGCGGAACCTGAGTCCGAGGATTTCTTGCCTCGGTATCGACTGGCCTATAATTCTTTTCGTAAATTTGCATTAAAAGGGCAAATCTTGATGGGAACCGAGACCGGGGAGTTGGGTCATGGGGAAAAGGGAAGTATCCTTGCCCTTGAGGGAACTGAAAATTTAGCGACAAGCATGAAGGCTGTGGGCGGTAATTATTTTCTTTTTTCCTCCAGTACAGCGAAGTATCTTGACGGTGACTCTAAATATACTCTTATTGAACAAGCTGCAGAAAATTTGTCTCAGAGCATCTTTAGTTTTTTCTATTATCTTCGTATTAGTCAAATCAATCTTAACTCTTTCCGGTCTATCGATAGGTCATTAGACACTGATTTGAAAGGTGTCTACAATGACATTGATGAGTTACTTGAAATAAGGTTGACAAATGAATACCTCGCCAAGGTCGCAGAAAAGTACTTTTGGCTTGGCGATACCAAGGATCCGACTATACTTGCAAAAGTTAACCGTCAATTTCTAAGAATCAATAAAAGGTATTTTGAGACCCTCTGTTCAGAGAATAAAACACAACTTCCCGATTTGAGTTGGTACATCAAAAATCCTATCAAAAATTTCGATGAATATACCAAAGTCACTATCTCTTTAAGAAATAAGGTTCAAGCTGCAGGAGCCCTAAAATTTCGATCGCAAAAACCCAAGCTACCGTTTGTCGCTATCATAGGAGAAGCGCATCGATTTGGTGTTAAAAAGTTAATTTTAGAAACAAAGAAGTATAAAGTTGTTGATGAAGGTGAGGCTCCGCAGGAGTACTTTTATTAACCAAATACAAGACCTATAGTAGGTTGTTTTTGTTATTAAAAAGTTGCGAATATTATTTCGTCCTACCATTTCCCCAAAAAAATATTTTTCTGCTAAAATGTAAAGTACGCTTATGGATAAATATTTTGGAGAATCTAATGATTAGAATTTTTGGATTGCTGGCATTAAGTCTCACAGCAATGATATCGTGTAAATCTATTACGCTGGATACTCATTCTGACCTCTCAACAATCTCCTTTGCCTCTAACCTTGGTACCTCAGATAAGTTTTACGAAGTGTTGGGGGGTAAAAGTAAGAAATGTCCTAAGTTTAAGGGGACTGGCGGGTGTGATGGAGCTTCTGCTTTTTTAACCTTCTACCAAGCTAAGTTTACTTCCAAGACATGTGATGACAAAACAATAAGTGGCAAAGATTCTAAGGCAGCGCCAAAGGCTACTCTTAAACAAGGCTGTAGTTATACATTGGATCTATCTTATAGCGAAGCTGCTAAGGGTGAAAGTTGTTTTGCTGGAACGCTAAATTTTGCAATAGCTAAAAATGAGAAGAAAATAGATATTAACCCCTCTGTCGAACCAACTCAGTACTGTCAGTCTAAAGGCTTTCCGGATCTAAAAATTGTCACACAACAGGATAGTACGTCTATAAATATCAACCCTACAATCGGAGCGGGTAGTAACTCCAACACCGGGAATACTTCTCAATCAATTTCCGTCACTGAGCTTTTAAATAAAGTAAAAGAGTCCAGAGATTTTCTCGCTAATGATGATGTGGTCAAATCACAGGAAGTATTTGAAGCGCTAAAGGGTAAAACGGTTTCTGCTAACGTTAAACTGGTAGACATTAGAGAGGGGGGTAGCTGGCTCTTTTATTACTTTGATTTAACAGATAGTTCGTTAAGTGCTTTTCCAGCTAGTAATGGTTTTGAGTTTGGTTTTACGGTAGCTCAAGAAACGGGTACTAATGCCTTTAAATCTATGAAAAAAGGGGATGTGGTTGATATAACATCTACGATTAATTATTTTAGCAGAGAAGATAGAACCTATAACTACCGAGTTGGTATCAACAAAGCAGGGACATTTACCAAGAAGTAGCTGATACGGGTTTTCGTTGTTCTTATTATAAAAAAAGCGGTCTAATGACCGCTTTTTTGTTACGTGCTTTAAAAGTGTAATGCTAATGATTGTTAGCTTTTACCAAGTTCATCGAGTTTCAAGTGTGCTGGTCGTTCACAAACTTTATTAAGCCAAGAATCTAAGTTTTTCAATTGACTGATATCGATTTGAGTCATCTTATTAATTTTAGCAACAGACGCGACGTTAAGATCAGCAAGAGTGAAGTCGTGTTGGATAAGGTAGTTCTTACCACTTAACTCTTGGTCGAGAAGTTCGTTCAGAACGATTGCTCTTTCTCTAGATTTCTTTATGACCTCATGGTCGCGTTTGGGTTCTGGAACGAAAATCATTTGAATCAGCATATCGATCAATGGTTTTTGGTATTCGACGATAGCCCAGTAATTCCATTGCATGGTTCGGGCTTTTTCCTTTAGTCCGGAGCCGAATAATTCAGGCTTATGCTTTTCGGTGAGGTAATGATTGATAGCCATTGATTCCCATAGAACTAAATCATCATCGATAAGACAGGGGATTTTACCATTAGGGTTTAGCTTTAAATACTCTGGTGATTTATGCTCGCCAGCTTTCATGTCGAGTGGCACTTGTTGGTACTTAAGTCCTAATTCTTCCATTAACCAATAGCAACGTCCTGCACTCGTTTGAGGGTGTCCGTATATCTTAATCATATGTTTTCATCTCCTTTAGAGTTTGGTCCTTATAGGTGGGGAGTCTAAGGTGAAATTAGGTAAAATTCAACAGCTACATTAAAGGCCTTGTTTAAAAGCAGGCCTTGTATTTTAAGGCCTACTTAGCTGGATTCTAATACTTTTTGTTCAGGTTATTCCTCATTCTCTTCGTGATCTCCTTCCACTTACTCTTGGCGTTTGAAGCCGCTTTAGGGTCGGACTTTCTGGCGTGGAAGGCCACTTCTTTTTTAAGTTTCTCAAAACTGTGTAACCTACTCTGGTCTAATTCACCTTTCTCTATGGCGTTTTCCACTGCACAGCCTGATTGGTTAGCATGAGTGCAATTTTTAAACTGGCATTGCTTAGTTAACTGATCAATGTCATCAAATAAGCCGCTTTCCTCTACGTTCGATTCAAATAACCCAAACTCTCTCATCCCTGGAGTATCGATGATTAAACCACCGGGCTTGCTGAAAAACATAAACCTAGAAGTAGTAGTGTGACGGCCTTTGTCGTCATCGGAACGAATCTCTTGGGTTTTTTGTAAATCATTGTCGCAAAGTAGGTTTAACAAGGTCGACTTACCGACGCCAGACGAGCCTATTAATACCGATGTTTTTCCGGGTTCCAGATACGGGTGGAGGGATTCCATGTTATCACCGGTTTTTGCACTCACTCGGTGAACGTGCTCAGCCTCGTATTGAATGGTGTTCTCAGGGTCGATATCCGCTTTGTTCAATATGATAACAGGAACGGCACCGCTATCAGCAATGGCGACTAGATAGCGTTCCATTCGGCGTGGGTTAAAGTCGGCGTTACACCCTTGAACAATAAAAACATAATCGATGTTAGTAGCGATGATTTGAAGGCTGTTTTTTGAACCCGCTTGTCGTCTCACTAACTTTGTTTTTCTCGTCAAGATCTGTTCGATCACCTGAATACTATTTTCTTCGGCTGAGCGCAAAAGAACCCAATCTCCTACACAGGGAAAGTCATCCCCATCCAGGGCGAAATACTCTATTCTTCCAGATATTTTTGCAGAAAACTCTCCTTGCTCGTTTATTAGTTTATATAATCCTCGCTCTACGTTGATAACTCGTGCCGGAATGAGCGATGAGTCGTGTTGCTCTAATTGATTTATAAAAAAATCATCAAATCCAAGATGGATTAGATCTTTCATCATGATACCTCTTAATTAGGCCGCAGATATGCGACATTATTTTTAAATTAAAATTTTATGGATTTAAATTAGGCCTCAATAACCTGGGAGGCGCTGGCTAATACAATCATAAGACCCTCCTTGTTACTGAGTGAGTGGGATTGATTTAATGCTAACGGGTTTGAGTTTTTCTGTCAAGTGGGAGGTGATTAACGAAAGCATGTCTAAGCTTCATCAAATCATACGAGCATTCCACTTTTTATAAAGCTGGTGCTCTACTTTTAAAGACTCTAATATTTTCCCGACTACAAAGTTAATAGTATCATCTAAGCTTTTCGGGTTTTGATAAAATCCTGGCATCGGAGCTACGATATTTACTCCGTATTGAGATAGTTTAAGTAAGTTCTCTAGGTGAAGGGTGCTAAGAGGGGTCTCTCTGGGTACCACAGAAAACGGAATTTTTTCTTTTAAGGCGACATCAGCGACTCGCTCTAGAAGGTTGGATGATAGCCCATGGCTTACTCTTGCTAGGGTACCCATAGAGCAAGGCACAATGACCATATCAGTAGGTGCTGATGTGCCGCTGGCAATAGAAGCGAAAAGATCACTGTTATTTAAAACGCGGATAATATTTTTTTCTTTGTCGTTTAGTTCGGCTCGTAGTGCTTTAATTAATGAGAACCCATCATCGTGTACTTTGAGCTCGTGTTCAACTACCTGCCGTCCTGAATCGGTTGCAATTAAGTAGATTCGGTCGAAGTGATCTAAAGCTTCTGAAATAAGTCTTTCTGCATAAATAGACCCAGATGCTCCAGTAATTCCTACCACTAATCTTCTTGTTAATGTTTTTGTCATAAGCGTAAAACCTGATCCGCAATTGTAGCGGTAAAATAAAGCACACTGACATAGGCATTCATATTAAAAAAAGCTACGCCTAATTTAGGCGATGGTAGGCCTGACAAAATTCCACGTATCAAGTAATGCTCGTAGGTTAAAATAAGACCGATAGTGCCCACCCCGATATAGTATAACGGGCCTCTACTAGCAAGTATTCCTACATAGGTTAGGATTGCTATCATAGTGATAAAACATAAACGGCTAATATGTATAGATTTACGCGGACCGAAAGTAGAAGGGATACTTTTGAGGTTGTTCTTTACGTCGAACTCTTGGTCTTGCAATGAGTAGATGATATCGAATCCCGCAGTCCACATCATAATTGCACCTCCTAGCCATAATAGGGGAGGGTAAAACTCACCGGTCAATGCGACGCCTACTGCGGTCGGAGATAGTCCTAAACAAAAACCTAGGTACCAGTGCGTGAAGTAACTAAACCTTTTCCAATAAGAATAAAACCCCAGTGCCGCAAGTAAGGGGAGGCTTAAGATTCCTGATAGATCATTAAGTTTAAATGCCGAGACGATCAAAACGAGTGCAGATAGGGCGGTCCATATCAATCCCGCTGATGCTGAGAGGTTCCCTGCAGGGATTTGTCGATTCTGGGTACGGTCATTTAGCTGGTCGATGTTTCTATCTGCCCACCTATTAAAGCCCATGGCGAAGCTTCTAGCGCCGACCATAGCTAGTAGTAGCCATAATATCTGAATGAGACTTGATAGGGTTAGACCGGCGATTACAAATGATGATGCAGCGAAAGGTAGTGCAAAAATAGTATGAGATAATTTTATGTCGTGAGCAAAGGCCAAAAACGATCGGTGAATGTTCTGCATTATTGATCGATGCGACATAATTGAAACTGCCATTTACGATCTTGTCGGAACCTAATTAACGCATAGATATCGTTGTCCCAATAAGCATCCATAACTCGCAGCCCTCTAGGGAAAACCCCGACGGCTTCCGCATTTTCAAACCCTTGCTCTCCGATGGTGTAGAGTGCGATGGTACTTTCGTTGTCTACCCACTTTGGAATAAGAACGAAGCTTTTGTTGGAAGAGTGAACTCCGATGGGATCAGAAACGTGTTCGTTTAAAAGACTCTTACTCTTTAGCCAGGTTGACGTGATGTATTGATCTTTCCATGCTAGCTTAAGAACCTTAAGGTTTGCTTGGCCAATAAGTGAATCACCATCGACATAAGTCAATAATAAGCCACCTGGGACGTGACTAGCTGTCCAGCTTTCGACGTCATGCTCTGCTGAGACATCAATGGATTTTTTTTCGAAGGATATTTTATTCGAGGGGTCGAGTTGCGCAATATAGAACTTTCGACCGTTCTTATCTTTGGGTTTCCAAATAACCAATACGGTAGAATCGGTAGGGTTACTAATGATGCTTGCTTGAAAGGTGTTCACAGGTGTTTTAGGGAAGTAACTTAATTTGACCTCAGTTTTTCCTGTATTGAGAGGGAAATAGGCGAACTGGTAGCCCAACTCCTCTAAAGCGGTCTCGTCATCTCCAGCTCGAAACGAAAGCCATACTCCGTCTTTTACGGGGTGAGCATTAATACTTCGAATGTCTTTAGGTAGGCCAGTTGCAGTGTGACGAACAACGTGATCACTCATACTCCGTATCTCTATCTTACTTCCTGTGCTTGCTACTGTGTAAACTTCCTTTGAATCACTGAATCCACTAATGGCATCGACACTGGCTCCAAACTCTCGTCTTATCATCGGCTTAATATTGAGGCTCTGCTTGAAGTCGGCATAATCGAAAGCTGACTGCCCATTGCGTAGCCTAACCGAAGTTAAGAAGCCGAAAGGCTTGTCTCCGAAGACCTGAACCTGTTCCACAGATAGAACGTCGTCATTTTGATTCCAAGGCTCACATTTCGCGCTAGAAGCACTCTGTAATGTCGCCCATTCTGACTCGACTTTGTTATTTAACGTGCAAGATAGGGGGGTAACCAATAGTAATAACGTTAGTATTTTAGGCAATTTAGGTATTCTCCATATATTTTTTGCTAAAGTAACCACATTTAGTGACGAAATACCACTTGGAAGTTTAGTGGACCTAAGAAAGGTACCGTTATGAATACTAAAAGCACAGCTTTTTTTGCATTGGTAACAGCTCTGGCCTTGTCGGTTAGCGGCTGCGCGATGCTTGGACTTAGCGCCCGGATTAAGACAGTTGAGACAGTGAAGATACCCTTCATCAAGAACTCAGCTAATGAGTGTTACTATCTAGATGAGTTTATGCCACTTCCAGCTGGTATGGTTACCGGTAAGTCAGGTGCTCTTAGCCTTCGTTACTATAGTTATAATGCTGCAAATTATAAAGACTGGGAAAATAAGCAGGTCATCTTGTCGTTTTATTCAGACGATGATCGTTGTTGGTCGTTATTTGAAGAGTATTACATGGATATCTAATTCTCACGAAAACCTTCGCCGACAGCTTATTGAGTAAATCGCAAGAATCAATTATAATCTAAAACATATCACCTTTGACCTATGAGATTATAATATGATTCGATTTGTCGCGATTTCAGTTGTTCTATTGGCTTTAGTCCAGCTTTCTACTAGTTGTGCAACACCACCGAAGAAAAGTCATAACCTAGTTAAGCTTGGTAATGAGTATGCTAAGGATGGTTTGTTACGAGAAGCTGTAGAGACCTACCGTAAGGCAATTAAAATCGATCCGAATGATAGAGTGGCGAGAAGGAACTTAGGCATTGTGCTTGTGAAGGCGGGGTCATACCGTGACGCTAGCGTTCAATTTGAAAAGGTCATCGGATCATTTGAGAATGATTACGAAGTTAACTTTTACTTAGCTGAAGCCTACCGGGCAAATAAGAAATATGCCGAAGCCATTTATCGATATAAAAAAGCTCTTAATATTAAACCAAATACCACTAAAGCACTTAAAGCTCTGGCTTGGAGTTATTTTAAAATTCGTTACTACAGCCAAGCTTTAGATATTGCGATCAAACTTAAAAAAGCAAAACCTAAAGACCCGCAGGTAGCTATTATCCTCTCCAGAACTTTGCTCAAACTAAATAAAAAGAAAGCTGCTTTAACTATTTTGAATCGGTCTAAGTCTCACGCGAAAGAGGAGTCTCTGCCGTACTTTCAAAGTGTCGAAGGTGATATCTTGTTAGCTATGGGGAAATGCTCTAAAGCGATTGGTGTTTACCGACAGGCTTTAAAGGTTCAGCCTTTGTTAGCAGGTGCTCTTCTAGGTTTAGGTCAATGCCACTTAGAGGTAGGCCAAGTGTCTCAAGCTATAACCTATATGGAACGTGCGGTAAGAATTAAACCTGATTTAATTGATGCACTATACTTACTTGGTAGGGCCTATGAAAATACCAGCCCTAAAAAATCGATGAAATTCTATAGGAAGTTTCGACAACAAGCCTCGAAAGATCCGGAGTTTTTAGATCAAGTCTCTGAAGCGAAGCTTCGAATGGGACGACTTCAGAAGCTTCAACAAAAACGACGTTTGTAGAGTATTGGTTTATTGGTTTTGACACTTCACTCGGCATCGCTAGGGGTTAACCCGTCGGCGATCTTTTGCGAATTTTGAAGGATGTTGTGCGATATAGTTTTAGGTAGATTGGCACATCTTGAAACAAATTAATGAGCGGTATGATATGATTCTATCGCTCATATTTTTTGAATAATTGAAAACGATTTTTACTTTTGGGGCTTGTTTGTGAACTTAAGGCTTTTATGTCTAGTTGGTAGTTTCTTGATCTTATCTATCAGTTCTGCTTGCCGTAGCCGCACCAACAATGCTTCGCTCAGTGAGTATACTCAGACTTCTGAAAAGTTTAGTATTGACATTCTGTATCGAGCGATCAATAAAAATTTTCCCTCAAAAAATGAAATTCAAATCAGCGAATTGATGGCCTCGAAGTCATTTCCGAGTACTTTTAGATCCAATTATGTCATGGTTTATAAATCTGATTCACTTCAGGAAGCTTCACTAGAGAAACCACGTGTTATTTCATTTTCAGGGAAAGATGGATTTGTATTTGCCCTAACCGATCCTGAGTTTAATGGCGGCGATACCATTGAAATAATGCAGCTAAACAACAAATCCAAGCGTCTTGAACTATTTCATTTAATGTTTCCACTTAAGAGAAATCCGTCAGGCGTATTCGCACCTCCCGTTAAAAACCCCTCAGAGTGCCTTGAATGCCATAAAGGTGCGAAAGGCACGATAAAGCCACTTTGGGACGAATACCCAGACTGGCCTGGAGTGTATGCCTCATTTGAGGGAGGCTTAATAAAGCCAGATGTAAATACTACGAATGAATCCATTGACAAAATTGTACCCCATGCTTCTTCCACTGACGACAAGCACAGGAATATTAAAATAGAATCAAAAAATTTATTTTCAGCCGTAATACCCATGCTTACCGATAAGACAGGCTTAGCTCGTTACAATTTTTTTACTCCGCCTCGTGAAATTACCTCAGGTGGTCAGATATATGTAATCCCTGGTGTTGAACAATTTACGGCAGTGATTCAATCGATGTATTTTGACGAAATTATTAGCTCTATCGTGGCCGACTATGGAAAGCAGGAACTAAAGTCCGAGGTTGTAAATCTAATCAACTGGAAGCCCTCTAAGAGGCTATTAGGGTATTTTCTGGGATCAGGGGATATGAGAAAAAATGGTCCTACACTGCGAAACAGAGATAGCTTCAACGATGCATTTTACGAAACAAATTTCGGTATGGCGGACGCAACCATCACCATCCAGGCAGCAATGAGACTAGGGTTAACCTTTTCAAGGCCTTTGGCACTATTTGAAGAATTCAATAGACAAGGTGCGTATACATACACCCAGGGTATTTCTCCGGAGGTTTATAGCGCAGTTGAGCCGTACTCACTCTACTCGAGTGAGTTTGGAAGAAGAAGATTCCAGGCGGAAAGCCCATCAGGATCTAAATTTTGTAGCAATGGCAGCAATTTATTGAAAACGTCAGCTGTGGGAAGGTGGAAAGGTAATAAGCCGGGAACAGGCTGTAGCCTGGAGATGCTTCTAAAAGATGGCTGGTCAAATTTTATAGGCAAAGATTACGATTCTAAGGAAGCGAATCGAATCAAGAAATCCTGCTCAAAAGATTACGATGTAGAAGTATATAATGATTCGTCGTTACAGTGCTGGGTCGACGTAGTTTGCTGTGTCGAAAAATGGTGGTAGTTTAGCTGAAGAATTTCTGCGGTATTGGCCAATCAATACAATTACTTTCTATTAATTCTGAGTCATTTATTCAGTCGAGAAAAAGTCGATCTGCATAGAAATATTTGATATAACAGCACACGATTATAGGAAAAAATAATGGCGAAAAAAGGCTACAAAAAAGCAGAGCAAAATATAGATATGAGTGTTGGAGAATCTCTGAAGGTCCTAAGAGAGCTTCAAGAGCTGACACAAAAGGAATTAGCGGAGATAACAGGAATTGCTCAAGCTACAATTTCGGCTATCGAAAGAGATAGAATCAACCTAGGTATAGAACGAGCCAAGGTATTAGCTAGAGCCCTACGAGTGCACCCTGCTGTAATTGTTTTTCCAGGGTGGGATCTTCTTGATGAGGATGCTGCGTAAGCCTACAGCAACCTCACCTTAGCTTATAGAACATAGGTTATCACTTCAGATTGAAATAAAAGCTTTCTTTGAGATCCCAATTTGGGATCTCAAAAGGTAAAAAGCTATTCATTAACCTGAGTTAATTCAAATGATACGGCATGCAAGAAACTACCCTGGTCGTAATTCATATCAAATATTTCACCAGTTCCAATGAATTTGGAATTTTTTCCTGAGCCTTTAAAAGTACCAGAGATGGTCATTGTCTCAGCAACTTCATCGTCACCAGTACCGAAACTAATCGTAATCAGTTCTTTAGTATCATCGCCTCTTGTGACCATCATAACACGGACTTTCGGTTTGCAACTCTCATGGCGGCTTTCACCGACGCAGGAGCTCAAATTATCAAAATCACCATCACGGTTTATTTCTAATATTCGAGCTACCCATTCATCACCAATTTTCGCTAACCCGAGTTTAATCCCAAGTTTAATGTTTTTAAAATCATCTAGACTTTGATCTCCCTCATGAGTTTTTATGGTCTTGTTTAAAGTGATCTTGCCCGTGTAAACATTGGAACCAGCTAACGCAGTTCCGGCAAATAAGAATGTACTTAACATGATACGAAATTTCATTGTTATATTCCTCTATATTTTAAGTTGCTAATCAAGAAACCAATTAGCATGGAAGTGGTTACCTATCAAGCAGTACTTTGGGGGAACGATCTTTCAGATGGGTATTCTAGTCAAAACGGTGTTTTCTTAATACGGTCATAGCTACCTAGCCGCAGAGCTCAGAATGAGTCCATCGGCATCACAAACTACAGTAACTTCATCTCAGCTTTTTGATACGACAGTAAACTTCTTCTAGCATCAAATAAATTCTTGTAAGACTCGTAGCGAATCTTAAGTTTGTCACACCGTGATCTTGTCTCTACTAGTTCTTCCATATAGGCGACGTACTCTTCGTCTACTTCGGTAAGTCTTTTGAGTTTGGTTTCGTTTAGTCCACCGACATCGAGACGAATGGTGATGCGAGCTCTAATGGTGGGCTTCAGTAAGTCCATTTTATCGAGCTGCTTCTTTGCCTCAGCATACTCAAGACCGATCTTGTTAGTTAGGTGCACGATCTCCTCTAAGCCCAGCTTATCCGAGCTAGAAGCACTCCCTCCGTCCAGTGAAGAGGTCTTAGATAGGGGGGATGATGGCTTTTCGGTAGCTGTACTCAAAATATTTCCCTTTTATCTAGCTCGGTTGTAGAGCAGCTGAATACCTTAACTTTCTCATATTTTTTCAATAAATTCAAAATGTTGTGTGGGGTAAGGGTAATGATTATAACCACCTATAGATTAAAGGTTTTTTCCTCTTATACCGATAAACTTTAAGGAGCTTACAGAAGTTATGGGATTTGACTGGACGGCCAGTTACTTAGAAAATAGAGGTAGGCCACAATTCCTAAACCATTTAGGAGGTAAGCGAGATGACACAAGATCAAGATACCCTACTCATTAATCCACGTGAGTACTTTAAGGGTGAAGTAAATCGAGCTTCAAAAAGCTTAAAAGTCTGTCTTGGTGAAGAGATGGAATTTTACGTGGTGAATCTTCTGTGTGATTTTATCAACCCACAAAAAATTAATGAATCCATGGGTGATGAAAGTATTCTAGGAACTCCTTTAGCGATGTTAATGAAGAAAGCTCATGAAGCTGAGTATGACGATCAAAAGATTACGACCTTTAAGCGTCTAGGCGATGCCAGTTTATATATCGCGGGTTACTTTCAGGACTACTTTAATCGTAAAACATTCGACATAAAATATTATATAGATATGGGATCGATCGCTTATGGCTCGGTGTCTAATCTTATTAGAAAGCGTAAAGACCAAGAGACTGTTTACTCAGAACTCTCAGATCATTTTAGTCAGCTAGTAGATTTGGTTGCGGAAGTTTCAGAAGATAGTCGAATGGGTACTAAAGACTCAAATATTCTTTCTATCTATGACAGGTGGAACCGTACTAACTCGGCAAGGCTTAGAAAGATCCTTGAAGAAGCCGGTATTGATCCTGTGTCCACGCCTATTAAATTAGCGCAGTAGATATATTATGAGTGATGTAATCCATAGCCTCATCCATCAGTTAGAAGCTGAGATGAGGTTATTTTATTCTATGCCTAATCATGACATAAACGCTTCAGATCATCTGGTGAACTTTGAACAAGCTGTGGAAATAAAATCTAACTTAGACTCGGGTATGAGTTCGGTGTTAGTTCAAAAAGATTCAGAAAAAGATGAGCTTTTTATCGGTATTTATCTGAGTCCTAATGTTGTTGAGCTGCTATCGAATGACTGTCCTATTGAAAGGCTGAGCAATCAAAACTTAAATGCATATACGGTCTTGGTAGAAGAGTTAAGTCACTTTCATCTCATTATCCAACGAGGTTTAAGTAAACTTCCGATAAGCCAATTAGAACTCGAGTGGCAGGGTGAAGTGGATAAGTTGCTTTTTTCAGCGATTAGGCTGCGTCATCAGTGTGGTGAAGCGCATTATCTTCATCTTGCTCGTAAATTATATGATGAGGCGAAAATTATCGCCGAGGATACCGAAAGGTATTGGGAAGCGACTAGGTACGCTGCTAGGCTTTGGTACGATCTCATAACTCATCAGGATGGAATTGATGATCCGGGTAATTCTAAGGTGCTACGAGCCATTCTCGGTGAATTATATGAGCTACCTTGGCAAAGCAAGCTAGATAGAATCACTCAGGTTAAGCATGCTGCATAATACTTCTCAGTTTCCTAATTAGTTTATGACTATAAATGAAATTCCTTGGTCCCTCAAAGTTTGGCAGAGCCTATCTCGGTGAGCGACGCTGGAAGTCTCTAAAACCGCATCCACTTGGACATCAGAATAATGAGCCGAAGCAAAGGTGCGGTCGTGGTGAATTTCGTTAATATTCGCCCCGGTTTTACTGATGACCTTTAATAAGGAAGCCATGGCACCAGGAGTGTCAGCTAGGGTAAACCGTAGTCTGCTTAATCGTCCCGAGCTTAACAGGCCTTTCATCATGATACGATAGAGTAGGTTTACGTCAATATTACTGCCAGAGATTAGGCAAGATATCGGTTTGTCGGTATTTAGTTCTGTGTGGATATTTAGTAGCGCAGCAATGCTAACGGCTCCAGCACCCTCTGCGAGAAGGTGACTACGCTCCATTAGAAGCATAATGGCCGCGGCGATTTCACTTTCTTCGACAGTAACAATTCGGTCCACATACTTTCTAATCAGCGATAGATTAAATTCATGCACTGTTTTAACAGCTATTCCATCGGCGATGGTTACGATGGGTTGTTGTTTGATGTGTTTACCGCTTTCAAAGCTCATCTTCATTGCTGGAAAAGCTGATGCCTGAACTCCAATCACTTGAATGTCGGGGTTGATGTGTTTTAAGACACAAGCAATACCACTGATCAAGCCGCCGCCACCAATGGGTATGATGACCGTACCGAGGTCTTTGATTTGCTCAGCAAGTTCCAGTCCGATCGTTCCTTGGCCGTTAATAACCATAGGATCTGCATAGGGATGAATAAATATACCGCCATGAAGCTCTTGGTGGGCCTTAGCTGCTTTAAAGGCGTCGTCGAAAACCTCGCCTTCCAAAACTACTTCGGCACCCAATGATTTAGTCGCTTCTACTTTAATAATAGGAGTTCTTTTGGGCATAAAGATTGTAGCTGGGACTTTGATTTTGCCGGCGACAATCGCTACTCCTTGTGCATGGTTGCCGGCACTTGCAGCTAGAATGCCATCTTGTAAACTTTTTTTAGAAGTTGATAGTAGAGCGTTCGCGGCACCTCTAATTTTAAATGACCCAGAGATATTTTGATTTTCAAGTTTTAGGTAGATATTTTTCCCGGTCAACTGACTGAGGTGATTTGAGCGAATAGACGGTGTTGGAGAGACAATTGAGGAAATTTTTTCCTGGGCCGCGGCAATATTTTCGTAGCTCACTGAATCCAATTGGGTATCCTTTTCCTAGCGGTTGAGTGCCTGAACCTATTCAGGATATCATTAAACAAGAGAGTTTACAGCTCTACAAAAAGAGCCTATGGCATTTTAATTATAAGATAAACTAAATAAGTGGTAACTATGGGAATCGTCTGGGTTGTCGAAAAACCGAATACGAATCGAAGCTCTGCAGCAGAGATGCTGATGGGTAATTTTGCTGTGCGAGCAGTGGCTTCGTTGAGCTCGTTGCAAAGGTTGATGAGTTTATCTAAATCGGTTCCTCCTCAAGTTTTAATTATCAACCTTGAAGAGAGCGCTTACTCCGTAGAGTGGATGGAAAGTTTAATTACTTATGATCTCCCTAACTGTGAAAGATTATATATACGTAGTAAAGATTTTGCTCTTCCCTTGTCTTTGTCGAGTCTCGAAGCCGAGTTAAACGGTGACGAGTTCCTTTTGTCTCGTCGCGTGGACGACCTGCTTAATCGAAGAGATAAGAGATACGCACATGTGGTGCAATACAAGGGTGTGAAGCTGGATGTTCTTAATTCGATAATTTCATTTGTTGACGAGGACCGCGATGAATCTATTCCACGTAAAGAAACGCTTATTCTAAAAGTGCTGTTTGAAAATCCAGGTAGCTGTACTTCTAGAGAAGGTTTGCAAGAAAGTGTCTGGTCTGGTGCGGTTGTGTCGCCTAGAACGATTAATAGTCATGTGTCTCGGTTAAGAAAACGATTAAGTAGTAGTGGATTAACTATCGAAAGTGTTTATGGCGGTGGTTATATCCTAATTTGACAAGAGTATTCTTAGCTGGTCTGCTTCACGGCTATAGTCTAAGATGGATTCTATGAAACCTAGCTTCTTATTATTTAGTTTATTATTAGTACTTGTCCATGGAGGCTCGGTAAGAGCGTTTGCGGCTAGTTCGTCAAATAGTCTAGTCAAGCAAGGTTGGCTAGCTTTTGGTGATATGAGGGGCTACTTTGAGCCTTGTGGCTGTGATCCTGAAGCTGATTTAGGTGGTATCCAGCGTATCGCGACTTTTATTAAGCGTGAGCGGGCTATGTACCCTAATTTCTATCTGTTTAATTTAGGAAATAACTTACCCGTTCAGATGGTGCGAGATTACTACAAGGTTCCTTATATTGAAGAGGGTCTGGCTAGCCTGGGGTTAGCAGCTTCGTTAGTGAATGAATTGGAGCTTTCAAATCTCAAATTGATTGCTGCTGAGTATAGGTCAGCCCAGAACTTTGTGCTTTCGAATATGCGTAGCAAGTTTAAGAATTCCTCTATTAAAAGCAAAGTTACTACTAATGGGGTCGAGGTGTACGGGTATATGTACCGACGTAAGTTCTCTAAAGTTTTATTTTCAGATGAAAAGAAGTTGATGAAAATCTGGAAGGCGAGCTCAAAGGTTAAGAGTAGTGCGCATCGTGTCTTATTATTTAGTGGTTCCGCAAAAGAGTTGTTCTTGTTAAATAAATCAAAGTTTTTTGGCCTTATTATTAGTTCGAACCAGAATAGTTTAAATCAAATTGTCGGTCCGGAAGAAAAGGGTAACCCCGGTAAGTTATATACTAACGAAGAGGGGATTCGAATGGTGCCGGTTGGTGGGCAGGGCTTTTTGAGGGGGGGGCGTTTAACGAAGGTTAAATCCAAGTCTCTCAAAGAGTTATTGGGTCAGAAAAAAGAGTGCAGCAATCCGCTGACGAGTGGATGTTCCGATTCAGATGGCCGTCTTATTAAACTTGAAAATCATTATCCAGTAACATGGCTAAATCGAGAGTTTAAAGATTCAGAGAGTTTAGTGAACCTTTACAAACGTTATGAGAATGCAGGTCAGAAAGCTTTTAAAGGCTTGTCGGAGTCAAGGAAAGCAGATCTTAAGAGCAGTCCTTTTATCGGTGGTCTTGCTTGTAAGGGATGCCATGCCAAGGCTTATGAAGTCTGGTCGAAAAGTTCTCATCATCATGCTTTAAATACTCTTAAAAAAATAAATAAGAACCGGGACCCAGAATGTGTTTCATGTCATGTGCTAGGTTATCGAGATAAAGGGGGGTTTGTCTCGGAGGCAGATAGCCCGCAATTTGCTGATGTGCAGTGCGAGAACTGTCATGGACCGCGTAAGCGCCACGTACAAAACCCTAAGGTCTATCCGAAGAAAAAAGTTGCTGCGAAAGCAACCTGTGTTAGCTGCCATCATGGTACGCATACCGCAGATTTTGACTTCAACCAATACTGGCCTAAGATCAAGCATTAAAGTCGCGATTATTTTTTAAACAGTGGTAAATACTCTTTGTAACCGGCTTCGACTAGGCTTTTAACCGGTATAAACTTCAAAGAAGCTGAATTTAAGCAGTATCGTAGTCCGGTCGGTTTAGGGCCGTCAGGAAATACGTGTCCGAGGTGAGAGTCCCCTTGTTGGGAACGTACTTCGGTGCGCACTGAAAATAGCTTGCGATCTTCGCGCTCGACAATATTTTCTTTGCGCAGTGGTTTGGTAAACGAAGGCCATCCGGTTCCTGATTTGTACTTGTCTAAAGAACTAAATAAAGGTTCCCCGGAAATTAAGTCGACGTAGATTCCGGGTTCTTTATTATCCCAATATTCATTTCGAAACGGAGGTTCTGTGCCATCTTCCTGCGTTACTCTGTATTGAAGTTTGGTAAGTGTTTTTTTTAATTCTGCTTTTGATGGTTTGTGAAAGGGCTTTAGTTTGCCTAGGTTTGCTTTCTTAATAGGGGCTGTAGGTGTAAACTCAAGGTCTTTTCCCCAGGTTTTTTTAAGGTATTGATCTCGACCAGATTGGTAGCGAAAGTACTTATATTTAATCGAGTGAGTTTTGTAATAGTTCTGATGGTAATCTTCTGCTGGATAAAACTTAGTAGCAGCTACAATCCTCGTAACAACTGGCTTGCCGTGTCGTTTAGATTTGTCTTGAGCATCTTTCGAAGTGTTTGCAATTTTTTGCTGTTCATCGTTATGGTAAAAAATGGCGGTTCGATATTGAGTTCCGCGATCGACGAACTGACCACCATCGTCAGTGGGGTTTATAGAACGCCAAAAAACTTCTAATAAATCATGGTAAGAAATCACGCTGGGATTAAAGCGTACCTCCACTGCTTCGACGTGTCCGGTACTGCCGCTAGAAACTTCAGGGTAGGTGGGGTTCTTTTTATGACCATCAGTATACCCAGAGACGGCGCTACTAACCCCTTTAAGCTTGTCGAAGGGAGCTTCGATGCACCAGAAACAACCACCGGCAAAGGTCGCCACTTCTAAGGTTGTTTTTGACGAGGGTATAGCTTCTTTTTTATTATCTTTAGCCACAATTGCTACCCATGCTCCAAATATTAAAACGGACGGGAGTATCCAGCGCATCATTTGTTATCCTAGTTAGGGGTTCTTAACAAGCTCTGTTAGGATCTTTTTTGCAGCTTCTCCGGCTGCTAAACTCCCAGAGGTGACCTTACTACGGAATTTATTAAGAAGTTCTAAGCACCCAGGGTCATTTTTAACCCATTCCTGGATAGTCTCGGTGAGTTCTTGTTCTAACCAGAGCTCTTTTTGAGAGGCTCGTTCCTTTTCAAAGGATTGATCGTGCTTTCGCTCCTGAATTAGTCGCGAGATTTCTTCGAGGATTTCTTTTAACCCTAAACCTGTGTTTGCAGAGCTTAGAAAGACTTGCGGTGGTAATCCGTTTTTATTCTTGATGAGGTCTAATGCCTGTTTCTGTTCCATTTGAGTTTGTTTAGCTGCGTTTTCAAAAGCTCCGTCACATTTGGTGACCACGACAAGGTCTGCCAGTTCTAAAATACCTTTTTTAATACCCTGCAGTTGGTCGCCTGCATTCGGGAGTTGAAGCATTAAGAAAATATCGACCATAGAAGAAACGGTAATTTCTGATTGTCCGACTCCGACAGTTTCAATGATGATAAAGTCATAGCCTGCGGTCTCACAAAGAAGTAGTGCTTCTCTAGTTCGCCGGCAAACTCCACCAAGTGCACCTTGACTAGGTGAAGGGCGAATAAATGCTTTAGGATGCACGGAAAGTGTTTCCATGCGGGTTTTGTCGCCCATGATGCTTCCGCCAGTGATCGGGGAAGTGGGGTCCACAGCAAGTATTGCTAATTTATAACCTGATTCGATGATGAGATGGCCGAATTTTTCTATAAAGCTACTCTTGCCAACTCCTGGAACTCCACTGATCCCAAGACGGATCGATTTACCTGAAAGTGGCATTAACTTTGTGAGTACTTTATCAGCTTGTTCGCGGTCAGTTGCTAGGCTGCTTTCAGTGAGAGTAATTGCCTTTGCCAGATGGCGGGTACTACCTTTGGGGATCTCTCGAATGAGTTCGTTCATGTCCATATTATAATTTAGCCGTTTTTTTTTCTTCGATGACTTTTAGAACTTCTAGCGCGCATTCTGGAATGGGGGTGCCGGGTCCAAACACCGCTGAAGCACCTGATTTTTTTAAAAACTCGTAATCCTTACTAGGAATAATTCCACCGACCACGATTCCGATATCGTCGGCATTTTGTTCTTTTAGTACTTTGTTTAATGCGGGGACCAAGGTTTTGTGTCCTGCAGCTTGAGATGAAACGCCGATCACATGGACGTCGTTTTCGATCGCCTGGCGAGCAGCTTCTTCTGGAGTTTGAAATAATGGTCCAATATCGACGTCAAATCCTAGGTCGGCAAACCCAGTTGCGATGACTTTAGCTCCTCGGTCATGACCGTCTTGGCCTAACTTTACGACTAAGATTCTTGGGCGACGTCCTTCGGTTTTGGAGAATTGATCGATCGCTTCTTTTGCTTGGTCAAACATTTTATTTCCTTTAAACGCTTGAGCGTAGACGCTGCTAACGGTGCGTGTGGTAGCAACATATCTATTATATACTGTTTCCAACGCATCGGAAACCTCGCCGACCGTTGCGCGGTGTCTCATGCACTCAATGGTTCGTTCTAATAAGTTGGCAGATTTATCGGAAGCTGCCTTTGTCAGACGGGCTAACGATTCATCTACTTTTTTCTGATTTCGAGTTTTACGAATTTGTTTTAAGCGAGCGATTTGTCCTTCACGTACGGAAGTGTTATCGATATCAAGGACATCTACGTCTGTAGGTTCATCGGTTTGATAACGATTGACTCCGACGATGACATCTTCGCCACTATCGATTTTAGCTTGTTTTTTTGCAGCAGCTTCTTCGATTTTTAGTTTTGGATAGCCGGTGGCAATAGCCTCGACCATTCCACCCATTTCCGATATCTCGCCTATAATATTTTTTGCCTTGTGGACTAGGTCGTTTGTTAGGCTTTCGATAAAGTAGCTGCCGCCAAGAGGATCAACGGTGTGAGTAATATCGGTCTCCTCTTGTAGGAGGAGTTGAGTATTTCGGGCGATCCTTGAAGATAACTTAGTTGGTAGGCTGACTGCTTCGTCAAATGAATTAGTATGAAGTGACTGAGTGCCACCGAGAGTCGCCGCCATGGCTTCAATCGTAGTCCGTACGATGTTGTTGTAGGGGTCTTGCTCTGTAAGGGTCCAGCCGGAAGTTTGGCAGTGGGTACGTAGCATGGATGATTTCGGGTTTTTCGGTTTGAACTGAGACATAAGTTCAGACCAAAGAGTACGGGCAGCCCGGAGTTTGGCGATTTCCATGAAAAAATTCATACCGATGGCAAAGAAAAACGATAGCCGTGGGGCAAAATCATCGACGTCTTGACCTCGGGCTATAGCTGCTTTTACGTATTCGATACCGTCACCAAGAGTAAAGGCAAGCTCTAAGGCTGCATCTGCTCCGGCCTCTTGTATATGATAGCCACTAATACTTATACTGTTGTAGCGGGGCATATGCTTGCTGGTATATTCTATAATGTCGCCGACAATCCGCATGGAAGGTTCGGGGGGGTAAATATAAGTGTTACGAACCATGTATTCTTTTAAGATGTCGTTTTGAATGGTTCCCGACAATTTTGATTGATCGACCCCTTGTTCTTCAGCGGCCACTATATATGCAGCAAGTATTGGGAGTACTGCGCCATTCATGGTCATCGACACACTCATTTGATCGAGGGGGATTTGGTCGAAGAGGATTTTCATGTCTTCAACTGAATCAATTGCTACACCGGCTTTCCCTACGTCTCCGACCACTCTTGGGTGATCAGAGTCGTAACCGCGATGAGTGGCTAGATCAAATGCAACGCTTAGCCCTTTTTGGCCTGCTTCTAGGTTCTTTCTGTAAAAGGTATTAGATTCTTCAGCTGTAGAAAACCCCGCGTATTGACGGATTGTCCAGGGCCGTACGGTATACATAGTGGCTCGCGGCCCTCTGGTAAAAGGGGCGGACCCAGGAAGCGAGTCTTTGAATGATATGTCTTGGGTGTCCGCTGCAGTATAAAGGGGTTTAATGGTGATGCCTTCGGGAGTTGGCCTACTTAGGCTCTCTAAAGGTTTGCCACGAAGGTCCTTAATAGCATCTTTTTCCCACTTAGAGGTGCTTGGTTGTCTGGGATTAGTCATAGGTCACCGGTTGCAATTAAGGATTAAAATGAGGTTTTAAAGTCTTCCAACATTCCAAGTAATTTTTTTGTAGGTTGGGGTGCTCAAGAGCAATAGTTGTGGGCAAGTATGTCAGATAAGACTCGAACATGAACGCAAGAGTATTATCGATCTTTTCGGGGGCTAGCTTGGCGTCGGAGGCCTTCTTAAAAGCTGTATCGTCGGGTCCGTGCGCACTCATACAGCTGTGTAAGCTTGACCCTCCCGGTGCGAAGCCGTCTGTGTCAGGTTTGGCATCGTAACTTCCATGAATTAATCCCATGAACTCGCTCATGATATTCCTGTGATACCAGGGCGGACGAAACGTATCTTCGCCGACCATCCACCGAGGGGGGAAGATCGCGAAGTCTATGTTTGCTACTCCTGGAGTCGTCGCTGGTGATGTCAGTACAGTAAAAATGGAAGGGTCTGGGTGATCAAAGCTTACCGTTCCAATTGTATTGAACTTTGACAGGTCGTACTTATAAGGAGAGTAGTTACCGTGCCAACCCACTACATCAAAAGGTGACGAAGGTTGTTCGCATTCGAAGAGCTTCCCAGCAAATTTTTTAGTGAGTTTATAAGCGGACTGCGAGTTTTCGTATTTTGCTTCTGGGTATAAAAAATCCCTTGGATTAGCTAATCCATTTGCTCCGATAGCTCCTCGATAGGGCAGACGGAAATGTGGTCCGTAGTTTTCGCAGATATAGCCTCGGGCTTTTTTATTAATTAATTCTATCGAGAATTTAATACCACGTGGGATAACTAAGATTTCTCCAGACTGAACATTTAAACGCCCCATTTCAGTGACTGCTAATAGGGCTCCTTCTTGTGGCACGATGAGAAGGTGTCCATCAGCATTTAAAAAGCTGCGGTTATTCATCGACTTGGTGGCTGTATACGTATGTATGGCGCTGCCAGATTGTGATAGCACATCACCGTTTACTGCAAGGGTGAAAATGCTATCGATAAAATCGGAATCATAGCTAGGGTAGGCGAATGGGTCCCACCTAAGTTGATTGGGGTCGACGGTAGATACACCGGCAGATGCACTTAGAAAGCTAGGGTGTTTTAAGGGTTCGAAGTGGCTGTGTTTGACAGATGGTAATATTCGGTAGAGCCAGCTTCTTTGGTTTTCATGTGGCAGCGCGGTAAAGGCTGTGCCGCTTAGTTGTTCCGCATAAAGGCCGAGAGGAGGTCTTTGTGGACTGTTCCTACCGTCGGGTAAAGCGCCGTTTATAGCCTCGCTCGCGAATTCGTTACCAAAACCAGATTGATATGTAATTTCTGTATCCATATTACGGATGTTAACTAAGGGTGTGATGGAGGTCAATGTAAAAGGAATCGCAATTTATGGCTATGAAATCCAGCGTATTTTAACCATGTAACATATTGTTTTTATTAATAAAATAGATTTATTTAAGTGATCGGTAAAGTATAAGGGGGGTTGAGACGATAGAGTTAATGCAAGATTTCACCAGAGATTATTTAACAGGAGTGTCACAGAATGTTGGTTCAAATAATCAGATTTTCAGGAGTAGCTCTAATTCTAACTTCTTTAGGGTGTTCTGGTGGTAACTTTACCGACAACAAAAAGACAGCAAGCACTGAGAGAGATAGTGGTGAGGGCGACTCTGAAACTGCTGATGAACCAGTAATGGTTGGTGGCGCTTATTTGAGTTGTTTCTTAGTTAAAGACGGCGCTGTTTCGTCGGCTAATAATATTGGTTGTGCGGTTAAGCTGAAATCAAACAATAAGAAGGCGAGTCTATTAGGGCTTGCATCACAATGGTCACTTTCTGATAAAAACGGTGCTCCCGTTTCAGTTGGTACTAGCGACGGTAGCAACATTAATGATTATCACAAAATGTTTTCTTATCCGGATGATAGTTATAAAGATCATAGCCTGGAGTTGGCGCTTACCGATGCTCAAAATCGAAAAATGGTTTACCGCAGAAATCTAAGTCCATTGGATGTTAGGGAGCCTAGTGTTCCTGCTTCGTTTAGGGTTTCTGCTTTGTTTACTCCTGAAAATGGATCGAAAGATAGTTCTAGTAATTCACCAGGTGGAATTAGTTGTATATCAGGACAGGAGAGCGCGAACTGTTTGCAAGAAGCTGTTGCTTGGGCAGGATTTATTGCGACACAAATGAATAAAGATAAGAAGTGTAAGAATGGGTCTGTGCAAAAATCGGCAATTGAAAATACGTTTGGTTCTCATTCTGTTGAATTGATAAATGAAGTAGTTAGTTTTAACGCCGGAAGCGGTGTTCCGTGTATTTACAATCATGGTAATATAAAGCCTTCCCAAGAAGATGGCTGTTTCATAGTGCCGGTAAATCTTGGTAAAGGAAAATACCAAGAATACTTTATCAGCTCCCAGTCTGGTATTAGTCTTGAGGAATTAGACGCTATGTCTACCAAGTACCAATGCCTTCTCTAATTCTCAAACTTAGACAACCATATTTAGCGCTAAACTCTGGCGCTAAAATTAAAATTCAAAACTCAGACAACCATAAACAAAACTCAGACAACCATAATAAGTATGTTTGTACGTCTTGCTAGTACAGAAGAACTAGCAAAGTTGTCGTGGTTTGCCGTTTTTTTTTGTCTTTGCCTGACTTTTTTGTTTTAGGGTCAATATCAGTCGAATTTACTGTCGAAAATGATGCATAGATACACCTAGAATATTAACTAGTGGCAAGGAGGTTTTATGCCATCGTTTTCAAGAAAGTGTATCGTTAACCCCGAGGTAGTAGGAACGTACCACTGTACGAGTAGGTGTGTTCGACGGGCGTATTTGTGCGGTTATGATCAGCTGCACAATGCTAATTATGATCATAGGAAGGAATGGATAAAGGAGCGTATGGATATGCTCAGCCAATGTTTTTTCGTCGATGTTGGTAGTTATGCAATCATGTGCAATCACTTTCATCTGAATATTCGAATTCGACCGGATCTTGTCAATGATGCTTCAGATGAAGAGATTGTTGAGAGGTGGTGGCGGCTTTTTCCCAGGATAAGCTGTATCACTAAGAAAAAGCCCATAAGTGTTCCGGAGTCGATTCGTTATGAATGGCTAAATGATAAAAAGTGGTTGATGGAACGCCGAAGAAGGCTTTGCTCGCTATCTTGGTTTATGAGGTGCTTGTGTGAGTATGTGGCTAGAAAAGCAAACATGGAAGATGGAGTTACAGGGAGGTTTTGGGAAGGAAGGTTTAAATCACAAGCGTTATTGGATGACGCTGCCGTGCTTGCTGCAGGCATATATGTGGATTTAAATCCAATCCGAGCAGGGAGGGCAATGACGCCGGAAGATTCTAAATATAGTTCTGTTCAGGATCGGATTCGTTCAATGCCAGCTACCAATAACAACCCGCGAGACTTGTCTCGCGGTTCTTTTCTATCTCCGATCTATGAAAAAAAAAGTCCGGAGGAAGATCTTGTCGAGCCTTTTCTAGATATGAAAGAAGAGGATTATATTGAGCTCGTAGATTGGTATGGAAGGCAGTTAGTGCAAGGAAAAAGGGGCAGCATCCCGCAACACTTACCTAATATCTTTGAACGTATCGGTGTTAAAATAAAACATGACGTCAATTATCTAGGTGGAGTGTTTAAAAAAGGCTCTAGGGCTATTGGGTCGGAGTCTTCGCTCCGGCGCTATGCTTCGAATATAGGGCAGAAGTGGGTGCATGGTGTTGGGCCTGCGCGGTTGGCATTCGCATAATATCGTAGTGACTAAAATTTATGTCGGTCAAACTTAGGTAAATAACTTAACTTATCTTGATGATAAAGTTGAACGAGTCTTATGAAGTCAAGAGATCCAGCCACCCCTTTTTGGACACTTTCTTTGAATTGTTGTGTTCCAACTGGGTTGGGTAGTTCGACTGTTAGCGCTAATGTTCGGTATTTCATGTATGCGTAGTCGATGAATTCACCTCTACTTGGGTAGTTATAATAGGATTGCTTGGTTGTCTGAATTTTCATAGTTTGTGAAATGCGAGTAGAGATTTCTCTGAAGATATCATGGTCAAAAGTTCTTTTTTCGGAATAACACCATGGCCAAAGTACTCCGCTCATGCCTGAGTGAAAACTTAAGGCCGCGAACACATGATGGTTGTCTAAGATTTGCTTCACCATTTGTGTCTCTTTGAGTCGAAAGGATTCCTCTTCTCCCCGCCTAGGAAAGGGGTAGTCTCGATTTGGGTCTTGTCCTAGCGTGTCGTTTCGGGTGTTGAAGTCAAATCCATCCGGGTTGACTATTGGTTGTAGGACGAGGATATATTCTCTTAGGATCGAGTCTAAGAATGGTGAGTCTCTGTGATCGATAATATATTTTGTTAGGTAATAGACTATTTCGGTGCTTAGTTTTTCATTACCGTGGTGGCTGGCGTTAAAGTATATGGAGGGGGCGTTTGCTGGGAATGTATTTTTACTAATAGTTAAATAGAAAATATCTTTTTGTCTTTTTGATTTTCCTAAGTGGCGATAGCTAACAAAGCTAGAGTGCTCGGTACTGGCTTTTTTATAATAGCTCTGAACCTGCTTGGAGCTTAAGTATGCTTGAGCATGCCCGATCTGAGATAGGGCTGGTGTAAGATAAATTAGCAGACGAGCAATTATTTGCTTCATAAAAATATCTTTGTTTGTGGTTGGTGTGTGAATCGCTACTTATATTATAGCTTACGGGGCAGTTTTTGCCGAGTTGCAGATTAGCAATCCAGCTCGATTGAAGTGGCGTGGTTTTTGAAAGGTTTTCTTTTTACAGGCTTAATCCCTATATTTTGGCAAGCTTCTAAAATTCTGTCGAATTCTATACTAATAGTCGCGCCGGCTTTTTGAGTTACTTCATCTTCTGTGGGTAAGTCAAAATCATTAGCGCCGTAAAGAAGGCCTTTGAGGGCTTCTTCATTCTTGGTCAAAACCGACGTGCGCATATGACGGATGTTGTCGAGATAAATCCTGCTAACCGCCAACCAGCGGAGGTACTCATCAGTTGAGATTTCACCGCCACCGAGTTCTGTGTGATAAGGTTTATACGTCCAGCATAGAAAGCTTTGCAGGCCGTTTTGGTTTTGATCTTGAAAGTCACGAAGCGAGCTTAAGTGGTTAAACCTTTCTTCCATGCTTTCGTCAAAACCAATGACCATGGTGGCAGTTGAGCCCATTCCGCTATCCAGAATGGCCTTCTGTGCGTTGTAGTAGTCTGCGACCTTGTATTTCCCAGGGCTATGTCTCATACGAAAACTATCGTCTAGAATTTCGGCACCACCACCGGTGACCCATAGCGATCCATTATCTTTGAGGAGCTTTGCACCGGAGTCGTAACTAATTTTAGAGAGTTTGCATGAAAACATAAACTCAGCGACTGTCATTCCATAAAACTCTATATCTTCTCCGTAGTCTTTTCTAACCTTAGAGAAAATATCAGCGTAATGATCTAATTTGAGTTTAGGGTGGAATCCACCGTTAAAGCCGACCATTGTTCCGCCAAGTTTTTGAACGGCATTGATTTTATCTTGAATTTGATCGTAGCTGAGTAGATACGTTCCGCTTTGGTGGGGGAGTTTATAAAATGCACAATAGTCACACTTCGCGACACAGATGTTTGTGTAGTTTATTATGCACATAATAAGATAGGAGGCTTCACTGGTGCTATGGAATCGAGACTTAGTTTCAGTAGCTAATTCTGACAAGACTGGCATGGGAGCTTCTAAGTATAGAAACTCAGCTTCTTTCCTGGTTAGCCGGACGCCGTTTTGAACCTTCTTTTGGATTTCACTAAGCATTTAATATTCTCACGAATTAATTCAGTTGTTCATAACATAAGATTTTAAATTTTATTAGTATTGATGATAGCCCTATAGAAACGAACTTTCTTTCCTTTGTGATTGTTTTATAGGCAGTCGTAATGACCTGCTGATAAAATAGTCAAAACAAGCTTTAACTTTAATTGAGCTTGATTTTTTCCATGTGAACCATTAACTAGGCGTCTCAAGCTGAGTGGATATATTTGCTGTTCAGCTGGAAGAGGAATAGAAATGGATATATTGCAGCTGATAAAAGAAGAACACGTAGACCTAAAGGGTCTTTTGCAGGCTATTGATCAAGAGAAGTCTATAGTACGTAAGCGTCGGCTTACTGAGGAATTAAAGGCTAAAGTGAGATTCCAGTTAATGATGGATGAGGATTACTTGATACCGGAGCTTTCGGATCGATTGCCTGGAGTAGGTGAATTCCAGCGGTCTTCTGGTAAATCTCATAAGAAGATATTCCGTGCGGTGGGCGACTTAAATAGTATCGCGCTAAAAAAATCCCAAGAATCCAAGCTGGTTCTCGGCACAAAACAGCGTCAAGTAACTCAGATGCTTGGGGAATACCTAGCAAAACGCGAGGATTTGTTGATGCCTCAAATCAGGCAGGCGATCCCTACCCAAGACCGTGAGGATTTAGGTCAGGTATTTGCGGATATACGCACCGACGAGCTTGGAGAATTTGCACCCGTTTTTGTTCGCAGTTCTAGGCCGGTGGCTTTGTCTGTCTGAGGTCAAAAGAGCTTGACCATTAGAGTTATTTACAGTAATTATCCAGGTCCTTAGCAAATTCCCAAGAATTGGGTTGTTTGAAAAATCGGAGGTTTCGATGAAAAATTCAATTATTACAGCTTTTGAAAAGAGAAGGTTTGCCGATACTAAGCCATTACCCAAATTTCGTGCTGGGGATACTGTTTGTGTTCATTACCGCATTGTTGAAGGTAAGCGAGCTCGTATCCAACAGTTTGAAGGTGTTGTCTTAAGATATAAAAAAGGCACAGCAGATTCGTCTTTCACTGTACGCAAAATTAGTGCTGGTGGAATTGGAGTCGAGCGTGTTTTTCCAGTATATTCGCCAAGCATTGAGAAACTAGACGTCAAATCACATGGTATTGTAAGGCAAGCTCGTCTTTATTACCTTAGAGACTTGTCTGGTAAAGCGGCACGGATTAAGAGTCGTTTTGTTGGTGTGGCGAAGAAAACAGACGCTAAGAAATCAGACTAAAGATTTAGCTATGTGTCAGCTGGCTTCCAGTTTAAATCGGAGTGATACTCACTTTGAAGCCCGCCTTTATTTGTAGTAATAACTACTAGATCCAATTTTATCGTATTAATGGTGTCTGCTAGCTCGGTGTTTTTACCGAGCCAATAAAGGACTCCTCTTTGCAGTGCCTTCTTTTTTGCCGTAGAGATTAAACAATCTAAGTTTAAATTTTCGCTTGGTGTATTTCGGTACTTGACCTCTACAACAGTCAATGTGTTTTGGTTAATCGTCAGTATGTCTAGCTCGAACCCTCTTCCCCGGTAGTTTCGGGCTAAGATAGTCTCTCCCCTTGACGCCAACTGTTCTGCGGTGAACTTTTCTGCTAAGGAGCCTTTGGAGTAGTTGTTTCCTGGTTGAGTTAAGAGACCATGTGCCTGATCGGAGCGAAGTTTTTCCGATGTAGGGTACAAATGCCAAACTCCTTTATCGAGTCTATGTGGGCTTTGGTTCCATATCCAACATGGTTTTCGAAACCGTAATCTGGGAATTCAGCCGCGGCATCTTCTTTCATGAATCGATCTCGGCTCTCTTTGGCGAGGATTGATGCGGCAGCGATTGCGTAACAACTCTGATCCCCGCCGACGATAGCAGTTTGTTCGCCAGAGTAGCCAGCGACTTTTTGATTCCCATCCATTAGTAGCATGTCGTATTGACGGGTGCACATAGCTAGAGCTTTAAGTATTGCTTTGAATGTTGCGGGGACTATTCCGTATTCTTCGATTTCTCTGGCCGAGCAGATTCCAATATGGCTTTCGATAACGAGTTGTTCTTCAAGTAGTGGCTTGATTGTCGCTCGTTGCTTAGCTGAAAGTTTTTTTGAATCTCGTACAAGCCCGCGGGTTTTTTCGTCGAGTTCTGAAAGTCTGTCGTAGTCTAATGACACACAACAAACCACCACAGGACCAGCGATACAGCCTCGTCCCACTTCATCGACCCCGATGAGGGTTTTGTTCTGTTGCAGTAAGGAGTCTTCTAACACACCGCGAGGACTTGCTATTTTAGCCAATAGATTTTTCGATAATATCTTTTAGTTTGTTTTTAGGTGACGCACCAACAACCGATTCAACGACCTCTCCGCCTTTGAACATGACAAGAAATGGGATAGACCGAACTCCATATTCAGCAGGAATATTGGCGTTCTCGTCGACATTCATCTTAGCTATTTTTACTTTCCCTTGAAACTCACCAGCAAGCTCCTCTAATACTGGACCGATTGCGATACATGGTCCACACCAAGGCGCCCAAAAATCAACTAACACAGGGATATCGGATTTTATAACTTCGTTTTCAAAATTATCATCGGAAACTACACTAGTATTATCAGCCATCAATATACTCCTTAAGCCAGTTTTTTTTCTCTCAAGGTCAATTACGTACAAAAGCAGACCTGAGGATCTGCCTATTCTGTCAAAAGTATCGAGACTCATCAAGGTCCGATGTGCATGCTTAGGAGATTATTATTATGGATATCGAAAAGGTTTTCCTAAACCAGAACCCCTTGACTTTGGGCTACCTACCTAAAATAAAACAGATGTTTCAGGGTAGGGGCTGCCTCAGCCTATTAGGGCCGAAGGGTTTTGGCGGGGTGTTTTATTTAGAGGCAATCCGGCGTCACGGTTTAAATCAGCAGAAGCCGTCTAGGGATGTGGATTGTCGTCTTATTGCAAATAAACATGACATCTTTCAAGTCCGAGCAAATGAACCGCCTTCGCTTACTCTCTTTTTATCTCATTTTGAATGTTTATCTTGGGACCATCTTTCGTATTTGAGGGAGCTATATGATTGCGGCAAAATTCATCAAGTGATTTTATTTGCTGAATATAGCGACCAGTCATCTAAGGCAGAAGCGGCTGCAAAGCTTAAAGGTTTAGATAGCCATCATCCGTGCATTCAGTTCAATGAGTTTAAGTCAGACCTTGTTATGTCCAGATATTATATCGATCGATTTTTACTAAGTGAGTTTACGTTATCTAAGGAAGTTCTTAGGTTTATCACCGAGTATGACTGGCCGGGGAATTTGGAACAATTTTTGGGAGTCGCATTTCGCTTAAAGGGGCTTAAACCACAGGTTGTGGGTTTGGATGATGTTACCGATTTAGTGGGTCAAACTTCGTCGATAGGTTCTCCGGAATTGTTGAATAGCATCATTGCTGGTAGTGATCTAAAGCTACTGGTGCGGTTGTTTGGTTACCCTGGTGTGGTGAAGGCGTTTGATGCGAGTATTTTGAGAGTATTTTTAGATCAATACGAAGGCTGTCAATCTCGGGTGGCTAGGCATTTATCTATTGCCCCGACTACGCTTAGAAGTAAGGTTTTTAGCATGAAAAATCTATTGGATGTACGATGATCTAAGTCTACGGTCTGAGGGTGATCAACCTATTGATCATTCAAGTAAATTTGACATGGATTTTTCCCTCTGTTGACTGCCGCGGACATTTTCTTTCTGGGGTGAATTATCGGTGCATTAGCCTCATTAGATCAGTATGATTCGTCTAAACGTTTTATGAGGTGCGAACTATGAATGCAACACAACTAGAGCTAACTATTGACAGAGCCATAGAAAAAAATGCCTCAATTCAGGAATTGAAGACCGGTCAAAGGCGGCAGGGTGGTGACATTCAGGAATTGAAGGACGGTCAAAAGCGGGAAGGTGGTGACATTCAGGAATTGAAGGACGGTCAAAAGCGGGAAGGTGGTGACATTCAGGTGTTGAAAGACGAGCAGCACCGACAAGGCGTGATTCTTGAAGACATTCAGAGCCAAATCCAAACCATTGCCGAAGCAGTCACTCCATTGTTACGTAAATCCGAAGCAATGCCAGAAATTAAAAGCACTTTCAAATCTCATAGCCAAGAGATCACTATGACTCAACAATCACTGAAGCATCATATTAAAGACCCGAATGCTCACAGCGTTATGAGAAAGTCCTGATCAGGTGGATACGTGAGAAGACTATTAAAGTAGATCTATAGTAGACGACGGAATGGCCCACATGTCTAAAACATTCAGTCACTAAGAAGTTGCTGTTATTCCGTAAACAGGAAGGTCTTTCAGCGGCATGTTTTTTCAGGCAGCGCTTTCGCTCTCGGTATCCCAGTTCGGGAATAATAAAGTAGCAGGATGAACACATAACGCCCGAGCCAGCGTTTTAGCCCGTTCAGCGCCTAATTTAATCCGACCGTTCTCTATTCCAGAAATAATGGATTGAGATAGGCCAGTTGTTTCAGCAAGAGCATTTTGGCTAAGCTCATTAAGTTCTCTAGCGATACGAACCGAGTCACCCACAGACAACTCAGCGTGTGTCTTTGCTTTTACAAAAGACCCACTCATAGCTTTCTTAAGTTTTTTTCCTGTAGTCATGGGTATTTACCTCCAACACAAAAATATTAAATTTAGTTTTTTCAACGGAGTATATGACTCTCCACTGTTTATTTAATCGCGATGATCGAGCGCCACTCCAATCACCTTTCAATGCATGATCTTTCAGACCAGAAAGAAGCTTCAACCCTTTAGGGCCATCAACTTTGGCGACATTCTTCCAAAATTCATACTTTTGTTTAATCTCAGTGGGAGTTTTTTTGAGTTGTTTTAAAACGTCTTTGTTTTCAAGTACTTCCCACATATTTAATATGTACTATATCTAATTTGATATGACAAAGAGATTGTATGGCTATAAAAGCACCTAAACGGAAAATTTACTTAGCGGGTTCTTTTCAAACTTCTCAAGGAACTCCTCGCGGTTCTCATCCCCCCATATTTGAGGTGCAATTATCAAGCTGTCTTCTCTAGCTTTGGAGGTTGGATCAATGTAATAGCGAGCTGGCTTTCGCGAGCCCCTTGGATCAAATGACTTCCCATTAATTAAAGAAAGATTGCAGTTAAGCAGTAGCGAGTGCTCGCTCTCAGCTCCGAACCAATGGATATTGTTTTCGAAATCTGTCATTCGAAAGGCTTCTCCAGGCTTAAGAACTCTATCCGATGTTAGTCTAATACCCAGATGTTTCCTATCTATGCGCTTAATTCGATCGTACTGTCTCAAGTGAATCTTACCGCTCAAGATAAGCTGTGTTGAAGTCAAGGAATGGTGAGCGTGAGGAGCATGAGCGAGCCCTTTTGGAATAAAAAACAAGTTTAAAGCTGGTCTTCTCTTATCCCAGGAAGACTCATAGAGTTTCGCTAGAGCAGGTTTTTGCATTATTTCCTCAAACCAAGGCTTAAACTCTGCTACTCCCTTGGTCTCCCTTAGTCGTTTTTGGACCTCCAAGGCGTACTGGGAGGGTGCCAGTTGTCCTGAATCTAAGCGTTTTGCAAGCCTTAGAAGCTTTTCCAAAAGAGGGCCTTTGTAGGGTTCGTGTTTAAATTTGTAATGTTTGAAGCTGCCGGCTAAGGACTTTCCATCAATAAGGAACATACCAAATGCAAGTGAGGCCAGTATGAAGTCTCGACGACAAGGCATATCTATATTTCCTTGCATTTACGCGCTCCATATTTCGCGATGGGATTACTATAAAATAACATGAACCCAATTATATGCGCGAACAGCCTAATTGAAGCGCCATTCCATATAACAACATATTGTACTAGAGATCCATAAAACTTTGCGAAAGATCGCCAACTGTCTTCGTCTTGGTTATGACGATAGAAGTACCACACTCAACTATCTGTTTGATTAGATCAAGACTCTTACAGATGAGTTTACTACCTGTGCATCGCCGCATCTTTTAGTTTGGCCCTGATCTTTTTATCTATGCCTTTTAAACTTTTTGGGTGCTTTGTGGGGTCAGAGTTTTGATAGTGGTTTGGTAGTAGTTCGGATAAGACTAAAATGAGGTCTTGCTGAGAAGATGCATTTTGAATCCAGTTTTGAACCATTTCTAGTTCGCTGTAGGATAGAAACGCTCCTTTATTACGGTATTCCAATATTAGTTGAACTATGTCGCTTGCGTCATTTTTACTTTGCAAGCTGATTCTCCAATTGATCAATTTGAGTCTGCATCTTGTTTAGCATCTGATCGTAACGATGAAGCTCGCTAAGGTGGTCGTGAATTCGTAGTAGGTTGGCAATTCTAATTGGTAGCGAATCTAAGTGATCAGGGTCTAGCACATCAAAGTACCAATTATTTTTTGCCGCATCTACTAGAATGGCATCTAAGTAGCTAAAGGAAACCTTTGCTAAGATAAGAACTGGAACCCAAATTCCAGCCTGAGTTTTTATTCTTTGCTCGTTATTTTGTAACCATTTTTTAAAGTGATCCTCGGGAACTTGCTGAGCAGATGTAATGATAAGATCGCAGGGATGAAGTTTTGAATCTTCTAAACTCAATAAGTCGTATAACTCTACGTCTCCAAGCTGCTTAAGTGAGGATTCAATTACGGCTTTATACGCATTTAGAGACTTAGGATCTGAATCCCAGTAGCAAACTCGGTATTTCCTTGGCTGTTGATTTGACCATAAACTCACGATTTACCTGCTATCCTCTAAATATAGATATGATAATATTATACCCAGGTTTAGCGATACTGATAGGACTTCTTGTAAGGAATTTAAGGTGAAAGTTACAGCAAAAGCTCCCACTAGAGTGGATTTAGCAGGCGGAACTCTGGATCTCTGGCCAATCCACTGTGTTTTAGACCGATGTGCTACTTTAAATGTCGCGGTATCGTTGCCAGCTGAAGTTGAGATTGAAGAAGCGCAGACCTTTGAATTGATAAGCAAAGATCAGGAGCTCTCTGAATTAGCGAGCTTCCACCAGATTATTCAGACGAAAAAATTACCTCTTGTTGGGCTGGCATTAGCGGCAGTATGGAAAGAATCCCTACCAGCGATCAAAATAACAACCTCAGCGAAATCACCCGCAGGAGCGGGTCTTGGCGGCTCGTCATGTTTACTTATAACTATTTTGGCGGGTTTGGCTAAAATGCGTCAAAGTTACGAAGCTGATTTTGTTATATCGGAATCGAAGCTGGTAGAAACGGCGCAAAATATCGAAGCAAGGTTGATACATGCCCCAACCGGGTGTCAAGACTACTGGGGGGCTATCCGGGGGAGGATTAATTTAATTACCTATCCGGCGTTGGGTGCGGAAGTTCTGACTTACCCGACTTCTCAGATCCCCGATCTTAATGATTACTTACTTTTGTGCTACTCGGGGCAATCAAGGGCTTCTGCAATAAATAATTGGGAAATCTTTAAACGTACCTTTGACCGAGATCAAAAGCTGATAAGTCAGTTAAAATACTTAGGAGAGATCTCAGCCGATTGTGTTGAAGCGGTATTGAATAAAGACTTCAACTCTTTGATGAAGTTATCTGAGCAAGAGTGGCAAGCTAGGCTTAAGTTGTGGCCGAATATTGAAACGGCGCAGACTAAATCGTTGGACCGCGCAGCAAAAGCTGCTGGGGCCATTTTTTCCAGAGTTTGTGGTGCTGGCGGTGGTGGGGTTATGGCGATTTTTTGCCCCCCTGACAAACATCAACAAGTCACCAGCGCTGTTGAGAGCCTAGGTGGGAAAATTATTGGCTCCGGCATCGAATCTAGTGGTTTAAAGGTATGGTGAGTCTTTAAGGTTTGTACTACAATAATCTATCAGGGTTTACTTAGAGTGAAAAATTCTTCTTTTCAAGACCTAAGCGAGGTTAAGAGCTGTTGCAGTGGGTTTGGACGCGGGCATGGAGTGCCGAGTGATTTCAAGATATTTAATATTTATTTTTTTTATAACCGGATGTGTAACGCCGGAAGAGCAGACGCCTATTGTGGATGTAGACGTTAGAGCGGATATTGACTCAGTAAACGCAGTAGTTTCCTACCAAGAAATGTTGCTTTCTCTCGACAAGGTTGCACCTGTTGGTAGTCCTCGGGGTGAGGTTGTTCGAACACCTAGGTACATTTTACAAGCCCTAGCGGCGCATGAAGCGAAGGATGAAAGCAAGGCCACGGAATATTGGCTGAGTGCTCTTGAGATAGCTGATGGTCAATTTGGCAAGTGGGCACTTAAAGAGTGGGTATTAGGATATAATCAACAACTTGGAAAAAAGGCGCCTTCAAAGGTAATGGCGAAGTTGTTTCTTGCTGAGTTAAGTCGTGACAAACGGAGTATTCCTTACCTTAAAGCAGCTAAATTAGATCAAGTTGAGGCTTTTGAAGCTTATTTGGTCGATAACATACCTCAATGGCTAGATGATGCGCCAGAAGAGAAAGCCAACGAACAAGATAGTGAGTTAACACCTGTCGCCGCTCCCGTGATAGCCGATGTAGATAAACTCGTGACTACATTGTGTGGACGTAAACTAACAGCAGATGAATTGGTTATAGAGCTCAAAGCTAAATTAACTGGGTTACCTCTAGATTTCCAAACATATGGAAGTGCGTCCTTGTATTTTTGTTTGAAAGACCTTGATAAAGCGAAGGGTCTTTTTACTAAGCTTAATAACGACCCTAAATCTTCAGCGGCGGTAAGAGTCTCGTCATTACGGACGTTGACCTATCTTTACCGTAGGGTCGATCGTCGAGATCTAGTTTCGGAATATTATGGGAAGCTCTTTGCTGCCTGGGAGCGGGAACTTCCAAGTGATAAAACCATGGGCTTATCCAGTGAAGAGCTCCAGTTAATGCAGGTCAATGATTATCTATGGGCCGCTAGGTATAGGGCTCTTACTGGCCATTATCAAGAAGCTAACGAGTTTTCTCGTTCTGCTCTCAGACTTTTGAACAAAATGAATGGCGGCGCTTTTAAGCGAGATAGATCTTTGAGAAAAAAAGCCTACGAACTACGGGCGGAGACTTATCATGTGTTAGCGTCACGTATTGCTGTTGAGAAAAGGGATTTCGACGGTGCGGCGTCTTATGCACAATTAGGAATGGAACTTATTGAAATCGACGATGTGTGGCGCGATCGGTTCCAATGGTACTTAGGTTTATATAGCTACCTGGGTGGTGATTTCACTTCTGCAAAAAAATATTGGGAAAAATTATTAGCATCGAGTGAAGATACTGACACTAGATCAAAGCTTTATTACTGGCTTGCGGCTTTATGTGTGAAATTGAACCAAAGCGAGGAAGCAGATTTTTACTTGAACTCGCTCAATGATGAGTTTCCGTTGAGTTACTATAACGTTGTCGGAGTACCACAACTTGAACTGAAACAAGCTAAAGACTGGAGGATGGATTTCCCGTTTGCTAGTCAGTCAGGTTTCAGCTTCGGCACCAGTAAAGATTTTGATTTATCACGACTGCGGAAGCATAAAGTCATCTCGCCGTTGTTGCTTCAAGCTGAACTTTTATTATTAGCTAAGGTTGATAAGAAGCTTACAGAAATTTCGCTTGCTAAGCTGGTAGCAGAGGTGAAAAGAACATTTTTGATTCGCGGAGAGATGATTCCGTCTTTTGTATATTTAAGCCGACTACAGTACGGTTCGGGGATGTATCAGTCAGCGGTTTATACGACTTATCAAGTAAACGATGCCGTTCAGGATTTATGGAAAAACTGGCCTGAGCAGCTGTTCCTTTACTTCCCGTCACCTTTTTTGAAGACTTATGAGCGAAGTGCCGAACGTTTTCAAACGCCTGCTGAATTGTTGCTTGCGATTACCCGGCAAGAAAGTGTGTTTAAAAGTGAAGCGCGTAGTGGTGCAGATGCTGTGGGGCTCATGCAGCTAATCGAGCCGACGGCGCGACGTCTTGCCCCTAAGGTCGGCTATGAACCGTTTGGGATATTTAAAAGACTACAGGAGCCGGAAGTAAACGTAGCTCTAGGTGCTGCTTATCTGTCAGAGCTAACAAAGTATTATAAAGGTTTTCATCCGGCTGTATACGCGGCTTACAATGCTGGCGAATACGCGGTTGATAGGTGGCTCGCGAACCGGGCTCACTCCAACCCCTTGATGTGGGTAGAGTTGATTCCCTTCGGAGAAACCAGGAATTATGTTAAAAAAGTCTGGAGGAATCGCCAGATTTACCAGTATTTACGGCAAAAGCAAAGATTGCTAGAGTCGGTGGGTCCCGAGAAGTTGCAGGTTGTTCCGGTATCTGGTTGAGAAATCTGTCTTAAAATCTTTATTTAAAATAGATTTAAGAAGCTAAAAATATTAGACTTTATAGTTGTTTAAACCAGGTTGTTTCTTACTGGTTTGTGTAGTATTTTTCTGGCATATAAGGGGATTTGTTTATGACTGACTCGGTGACTCAAGAGAATCGAAAAAAAGAAGCTTTTGGATGGTTTAGTTTGGTATTTATGATGTTTCTTTTTCCGGCTCTGTTCTTTTTAGTAGTATTTTTTCCCATACTTATGGGGTGGACTCAGCGCTGGTGATGCAAACAGACTTAATGAGTGATTCACGTAATTTAGCAGTGGTAAGACGATTTAGTCACATCACAGGCCTGCTTGCTCTAGCTAGCTTTGCGGTGATGGTTTTAGGTTCCTTGGTTCGAGCTACTGATTCGGGCCTTGCGTGCCCAGATTGGCCGTTGTGTTACGACCAAGCGATTCCTCTTTTTAACCTTCAGATATTCTTAGAGTGGTTTCACAGAGTTCTTGCAGGTTCTCTTAGTATTTCTTTTATCTGTCTTGTCTATTGGGCTGTGAGAAATGAGTCGCTTAGAAAAATCTTTGGAATCCAGGTTGTCTTTGCAGCGGCAGTGTTGGTTGTCCAGGTGGTTCTGGGGGGGCTCACGGTTCTTAAATTGCTCGACCCGACCATAGTCTCAATACATTTAATTAATGCCGTATTGTTTTCTTCTGTTTTAATATGGATGCATCTGAAGGCAGACTTTGTGAGCTCGATTCAATCGTTGGTTTTTGCTCCGGCTAAATCGATCAAATATTTCTACGGTTTTTTAACGGTGCTTATATTTGCTCAAGTTATGGTGGGCGGGATGGTAAGTACTAACCGCGCTGGGCTGGTCTGTCCTGATTTCCCTACCTGCTACGGTAGTTGGTGGCCCACCCACTCATTCTTGGTGGGTTTGCAGATGTCACACCGTTACCTGGGATACCTTGTGGCACTCTTTATCGTGATGTTGCCGTTTGTCGCTATGGGCTGGGTACGTTCGGCGTGGACGCGCAGGGCGACTAGGATTCTACCTCTGTTGGTATTGTTTCAAATTTTGTTGGGTGTTGTTAATCTTTATTGGGCAATCCCAGTTTGGGCTTCGGTTGCTCACTTGGCAAACGCCTTGCTTATTTTGTTTATGAGTTTTGCTGCATTTAGCGAGTTATACTTTCTAAGCAAAAATAGCGATAAGGTTCAGGAGCTTAAGCATAAAGCTGCTGTTAATGAGTCATCTCATCCATCAATGATGACTCCATATGAGGAAAGTTAGCTTTGAAAGATATTGCTTTAAATAATATTTCAACACCTGTTAAGAAAAATTCTGCCACCTGGCGGGATTTTATTCAGATGACTAAGCCTACTATTTCTTTATTGGTTGCGATCACCGCTTTACCGGGTATTTTACTTGCCGGAGATGAGCTACCAAGTTTGGCGTTAGTAGTAGTGGTTTTCTTTGGAACCTGGCTAGCAGCGGCATCAGGCGGTGCGCTCAATCAGTTTGTAGATGCCGACATTGATAAAGCTATGAAACGAACTAGTAGAAGACCGTTACCTACCGGTAACATCTCCTCTAGAGTTGCGCTGTTTTATGGTCTCGGTCTCGGGGTGCTAGGGACGGGGATTCTTTATGTTTATACGACTCCTTTAGCAGCGGTTATCTCAATATTAGCGAATTTATTTTATGTTCTTTTTTATACTGCTTATTTAAAGAAACGCACTGTACAAAATATAGTTATTGGTGGCGCGGCTGGTGCGGTAGGGCCGTTGATTGGTTGTGCGGCAGTAACAGGTGAGTTGAGTATGTCTGCTTGGCTTATGTTTTGGGTCGTATTTTTCTGGACACCTCCTCATTTCTGGGCATTGGCTATCAAGTATAAGGACGACTATGCTAGTGCTGATGTACCGATGCTCCCAGCAGTAAAAGGCTATGCTTATACGAGAAGAAGTATCTTTCTTTATACGTTGACGTTACCTCCCCTATTTATCTTAATGTATTTGGATGGAGCCTACAGCTTGATTGGTTGTGCTATATCCCTTGGTTTGACATTGTATTTCGTATGGAAAGCTTTTCAACTCTACTATTCGCGCGATAATAGCTTTGCTATGCCAGTGTTTCATTACTCTTGTCTGTATCTGTTGTTAGTTTTTGTTGTCATCAGTGTTGATCGTTTAGTTCTTCTTTTGATGTAGGAGAATGGTCGGTTGGATAGAAGTATTGTCCTCTTATTAAGCCTTTATCTACTTTTTTGTACAATGGGGTGTTTTAAGAGTCAGAGTGACCTATCGTCTCAGAGAAAAGAGTATATGTCTCAAAGCCAGGGACAGGTTATTTTAAGGCTGAAGACTCAGGTGGCTGGTCAATTGAAGTTAGAGTTTCGTAGTTTGAGGCAGGCTATTTCTTTAAGGAGTAACGAGAAGGTTCCTCTGAGCTTTCAACTTACTAATTTGACCGATAAAAATATGAGGGTTGTGCTGCAGGTTCAGACCTTGCCTTTGTCTGCTTTGCAGTGGTTGGATTTTGATCCTCCTCTTTATTTGGTTTCGTTGAAACCTAAGGAAAGCTACAACCTGGAAAGTGGTGTTACACTTAATCGTGACGCCCAAGCTGGCAATGATTTTATTAACTTAGATTTGACTGCTATAGACGGTAGTGCTATTCCGATTGACTAGTAGTGCGAAAGGTACGGTTTCTTATGAGAAAAGAAATAGAAGAGATTATAGAGAAAGAAATTAACCCGCAGCTTGCTCTCCATGCAGGTAGCTGCGAACTGGTAGATGTAGAAGAAGGCGTGGTTACAATAAAGCTTTTTGGTGGGTGCTCTGGATGCCCTTCTAGTGCGATTACTTTATTTAACGGAATAACTCCGATTCTTAAAGAAAAACTCCCTGAGATTAAGGACGTTTTACTAGCGGAGTAATCAACCTGCCTTTAACTAGGTTCAGGCTTTCTTTAAACACTTAAAGATTGAGCATCGATTACCGATATCAATAGATATATTTGTCTATTAATGAGGTAGTGATGCTATTCAGAAGCGTTAAGTTATTGTTTATCGTGATGGGTTTGCTTTTTTTTGCTCCTTGTCCCATTCTTTTTTCTCAAAACAACAATACTACCCCTCAGGCTCCAAAAAATAAAACCGACCCAGCAGATCGAATGCTGCTTAGTAACGACGTTCCTCACCCTATAGAGGCTTACAAATTTAAGGTAACGGGTACTTGGGGTGGAACTGAGTACTTTCCTGCTCAGGTTCCTTATTGGTCTATCAACCAAGGAATGTATAAGAGTGGTGAACTTGCTGTAGGTACTGATTTTGTACCTGAGAAAATACGGGCTATTGGTGGTAGGCACTTTTACGGTTTTATAAAAAAAGAAAAATTAGGTGATAGAGATATTGAAAAAACTTACTGGGTCGACGGTAACTTTTTAGAGGTTGCTTCGGGGCCTTAATCTACAAAGATCTAAGTTAGACCAGGCAGGTTAGTGAGGGATTTAAGGTGACCAGGAATCCAAACGAACCAGAGCTACCTTGGCCACGGTTTCCAGTAGATCAAATTAACTAATTTTACTGACAAATTTTAGGATCTTCTTTAATTTGTGCAGGCCTTGCGGAAAAAAAATACTGTGGTAGGTGTGTCAAGAAACTAAACCTCAGAAACAGGAGCTTTCCAGATGAAATCAATACTATTAGCGACGTTACTTGTTGGTATGGCTGCTTGCGGCACGAACAATAATTTTTCCTCCGTCAAAAGTTACTCTATGTCGGTAAAATCAATTTGTGGAGTATCTGAGGTAGATTATAAGAAATTAGACTTTGAATTGAGAGATCTAGTGAAAAATGCTGATACTGAAGAACTATCGAATACTACCTACAGATTTGCTCTTAAAACGGTTGGGTCGCTTGATACAGTACTCGCGATGGATCTGAAGACGGTTTCAGGAGCAATCCAAATAAATGAAATTGCAGGTTCTATCGGCACCGGTCGTGGCTCCCTCTGCTCGATCGTAAAATTGGCAAATGATGATAGGGTTGAAGTTGTACAGAATGCAAAACGACTATAGTATCATGTTGTATCGATTTAATGGACACGGAATTAAGTCGCAGCTTCTACAGGCAATATGTAGAAGCTGCGACTTCTACACCCGATCTATTTTAGTCCTTCTGATTTCTTAGAGAAAATTCCCTTACAATTGTTAGCTGCAGATAGCGTTGCATTGATATTTGAAAATAATGCTGGGTGACCAGGGGCAACGCTTAAGTGTATTGGGCCGCCAAGGTCCATATTCACACCAGTAGGAATGGTGATTGTATGCTCTTCTTTTGTAAAAGCAGATGCTGGGATGTTAATATTTATTTTTGTATTTCTAAATAGAACCCGAAGCTTAAGGTCAAACTCGGGAATCGCTTCACCTGGATGACGCATATTGAGTGCATTTTTGGAGAAGTGAGCAACTTGAAATTTTCCGGAGTTTAAGTAGGAAACCTCAAAGTAACCAATTGTTTTCTGGTTTTTCCCAGAGTTATGAAGGTATTCGTATTCTAGTTTAGTTGCCGTGTCGTGGTTTGGGGTGTTTGTTTGATTTTCGATAGCCATCAAAGTCATCCTTTGATTTACAGTGGGGCTAACGAAGAAGGTCGAAGAAAATTCTGATGTCTTATGTTGGTCGGTGATGTCATGTTGATTCGTTAGCGTCAGGCCATTGTATGCAAAGTTTACCGCTGCTTTCGTTTCGTCTAGAATATATACCATCACAGAATCTAGTAGCTCAGGAATAAGAAAACTAGATTTCTCTCGGCGCATTAAGTCTTTTTCACTGAGAAGATATTGGTTGTTCTCGACTTTAATCACCAGTTTAACAGGAGTTGGAGCGGGGTTTGGGTTTAATTGATCTTTACCGAATCCGAATCTTCCTCCGTTGGCAAAGTGTTCAACCGTTAATTTATTACCTTTTAGTTCTAAGCGAAACTCTCCCAAAGATCTATTGATATGAGTGCTGTCGTCGTGATGCCAGTAGGGGATTTTAACGATATCATGTTTTTTATCCAACCATTCGTTGGCTTTGTCACTAGGTAAAACGTCGCCATTATATTCGGTTTTACTGCCGTTATGTAGAACGGGTCCTTTAAAACTAGAAAGGTGGTCTTCGTTCATTTTAAAATCTTCTTCAGCTGGTAAGCCTTCTAAAAAAATATCATCTGAACTTTCTAAGTCTATTTTTACACTTACCGGTATGAGTGGAGTGATTTTAATTTTGCTTACTTCGCTTCCCAGGCTAAAGTAATTTACCGGTTTTTCTCGCAATGAATCGGGGTTTAAAACAAAGGAACCAACGTCTTCGATTTCAAGGTAGAATAAGGGGGTCTTCGTCGGAACCTCAGAGTAGTAACTATTACTTGAACTAGAAAAACCCATAGTGTTTTTTCGATAATGCCCGACCTGCAAAACCCCGCGCTCAAGGCTTAAGCTGAAGTACCCTGATAAGGGACTCCCAGCAGATCGGCCATTGAAGCTATAATGCAGCTCAGTCGGACTTTCGTTGCTAACAGCAACCGTGGACATGATACTGGCTACTAACCAGAGTCTTTTTACGTAAGACATCCTGCTACCTTTATTGTGGAGACAAGGTGGCAATATATCAAATTTGAGTATTTATCAAAGATGATTTTAATTTTTTCTAATTATGGTTTGTTTTTATGTGGTTGTATTTATTGAGGGTTGCCGTGAGCTGACTGAAAGGTAAAATAGGCCTTACTCGCAGTTTAGACTCGTTAGTGTCCACCAATCATCCCGTTGTCAAATATATGATCACTGATACTTTAGTAATTATAGATAGTTATGCCTTATTTTATTGGCATGGCGATTGCTGATAGGGCAGTGAGTTAGCCTTTGCTAATTTACGTGGATGCGGTTTATATAGATGTTGTTGTGAAGGAAAAGACCATGAATACTCCTGATGCCCTAAACCTTAGTGATCACCTTAGTCCTGACCTAATTGAGGAGTTAGATACTCTTCGTGAAATGAGGCTGGGATTGGCGAAGAAACAGTTGTCCGAAGCTGAATCTACGATTGACCAGTTGATAGATCGTGGGCTAATCGCTGCGCATGAGCGTGTAGAGCTCCTCGACGAACTAAAAATAGAATTGACCGATAAAATAGCCAATCTTAATGATCGAGACCAAGAGTCTAATCAAGTTAGCTTTGATGATATCGACTTTTATCTTGATATGTTGATGTAGTGATTCTTTAGTTTTGAGTCAATATGTCGACGCTACCGTCGCTACGGATCGCTAGAGTGTGTTCAAATTGAGCGCTTAACTTACCGTCTACTGTGACAGCGGTCCAGCCATCTCGACGTAGCTTTGTTTTCCAATGCCCTTGGTTGATCATAGGCTCGATAGTGAAAGTCATTCCGGGTTCAAGTCTAATTCCGGTGCCTTTTTTTCCATAATGAGCAATCTGCGGATCTTCGTGGAATACTTTCCCAATACCATGACCGACAAACTCCCTTACAACGCTATAGCCTTTTTTCTCTGCATGCTCTTGAATAATAGCACCTAAGTCACCAATTCGTACGTTTGGTTTGACGATACCAATCGCAAGGTCCAAACATTGCTTTGTGGTATCAATTAGGTTCTGAGCTTCATTACTAATTTTACCAACTCCATACATCCGTGAACTGTCACCGTGGTACCCATTCAAGATCGGCGTTACATCGATATTAATGATGTCGCCTTCTTTGAGGACATCTTTTCCAGTTGGTATTCCGTGACAAACGACATTATTGATCGAAGTACAAACTGATTTTGGGAAACCTCGGTAGTTTAGAGGTGCAGATATGGCGTTTCGCTCGGTGGTGAACGTGTGACACAGGTCATTAATTTGTTGGGTGCTGATTCCAGGTTTTATATGACCTTCGATCATGTCGAGTATTTCTGCGGCGAGTTGGCCGCTTTTTTTCATGATATCTATTTCTTCATCTGATTTCAGGGTGATCATAGTTTGGCCTTATTACTTTCTGGTTTTTTTGACAGGTTTAGTTGCTGAGAGTGTTTGTACACTATCGGCACTTGATTAGTTAACACCGCAGAGTAGGGATTGCTATGTATGAGGGAAAAAATACTGGATTTAGCAGGTAACTGAAGGTAGGTCTGAAACTTAACCTGTTGCTTGAGGTTGTAAATCTCCAGTAATTGGTCGTTAAATAAATACCCCTGTATTTGTGGTTTTATATTGAATGCGATCAATTTACGCTGATCTTCTACGGGAATAATTTGATCTAGTTGTTGGTTTTGGTTGAATTTTAAGACTGTGTGGTTGCTATGGACCAAGACCCCTTCATCTAAAGGCTCGATATTTATAAAAGCATGTTTAGCATCGTGGATGACTTTGGATTGCGGATTTTTGTGCCTAAAGTCAGTTGTGATGATTTGGCCACCTTTTAAAGACCATAATTGTTGGTTTTTAGCATCAAACCAAGATATGACTTTTTTGATCGAAATATCAGCAACTCGGTTCAGTCGGGGTTTTTTAGAGGTGGAAATATGAATCAACCCGTCGTCATGTACCCACCAGATGTCGTCAGTTCCCGTAGCTAATGAACTAGTGCTCCCGCTCTTATAGCTAGGGTGTTTGAAAACAATCACTTTAAACGGTTGAAGCTCAATTCGGTAAAGCTCTCGGTCACTCGCAGCGAATAAGTAACCATTCCTATGAGTGAGCTTTTTTATTGGAAATTGCTTTTCGGTGCGAATTCTAATTTTTTTGAGTGATTTATTGCTGTGATCAAATAACCAAAGAGATGATTTCCCCGATAACCAAAGGCGTTGATTAGAATCAAACATCAAATCTGAAAACGGTACGTCAGATTTGAGTTGTTCTAATTGATGAGCGTTGAAAGGAATCGGTGTGCTATGAAGAAACTTGGTTTCAAAATCGGCACAAGACGCCTGGGGGCTCAGTGTAATAAACACCCCAAATAGAATGATTTTAAATTTGAAATAATGGAATATTTTCATTTAACATAAACCTTCGATGATATTTGATAATAATAAACTTTCATTTCTAGACCCGGTCTTTATTGCTTTGTCCGCCTCATGACAGTCGTGCAGAGCTGCTTTGAAGTGGTGCTGATTAACGCGTGATACATACTTAATATAATGGTTTACCAGATAATTTTGTAGTCTATATTTTTGAGATATTACTGACGAAGCTAGGGAATTTTGCTTCGCAGTTTGAATGTTTATGGCGTTTCGGCAGTGTTTGGCCAAAATGCCCAATATTGCTAGTGGGCTTTCTCCTCGATTTAATAAGTCGACCAGCAAGCAGTGGGCCTGTGATTTTTTTTGATCTAGGATGAGGGTACGTAGTTTAAACGCGATACTTTCCGATATCATGTTTAGATGGGGGCTAATATCGGTAGCCTTGAGGTTTATTTGTTTGGTTGCTGCAAATACTAAGCTCAACCTGCGAAGTTCTTGGTCTAGACTCACCAAATTATTACCAACTAGTTCTAATAATAGGTTGATTGCTGATTGGTCTAAGTTAAGCAGATGTTGTTTTGCGAGGTCTTTAGTAAAATCCCTCATTTCATAAGGACTAGGGTTTGGGCAGATAACTTCAATAGCTCCCATTTTCTTAAAGGAGTTTAATATTTTTGTTGGGGCTTTGTTTGGATAGTAATAGCTAAGTAGGAACCTGTTGCTCGTAGGTAAATTTTCTTGCAAAGTTTCCAGGAGGCTAGCGATTTTTTTTTGCTTTTCGCATTGAGTTATAACCTGGAGACTAGCGTCGTCAAAAATAGACTGTTGCTCGATTAATGGCAAAAACTCACTAGGGCTTAATTCTTTACAATTATGTTTAGAAACTGGTAGCTTGTGTGAGTTGCGCCAATGTGCTTTCATGAGTTCTACAGTTTGGTTGATGAGAAATGTTGAGCTTCCATGGCATAGAGTGATTTCGGGAAAAGCTTTTGCATTTAAACTCTGTTTAAGGACGCTAAGGCTTTGTTGATGTAGTTTGTAAGGGCTTGTTTTCATGCAAATCCGATCACTTTTTAAATTGAGTTATAGCAGGATGGCTGTTGATAAGCTAGATTTCGGTGTAAGTATCTGTTAAATAAGAGTTATTATAACTTTCGGAATCAGTCGATTATCCGACTAGTGATTGGTATAATTTCCCGGGTGTTTTCAAAGGAGCGCAGATAGTGAAGTTTTTACTAGGTTTGTTGGTGCTGGTCACTTCTTGTGGCGGAAGTGGAAAACGTTTTAACGACGATGATGATACCACCATTCGGTTTGGCGAGAATATAACTCCAGAAAAATTAAAAGAATTTGATGGTCTTCCGACGATTAGTTCGAATGGAGCCAAGGTTGTGTTTACTTCTGGGCGGGACGAAGTCAGACGAACTTATAAGTTCGACCGAGCAAGTGGAGTTGCTGCCAGTCGCGTAACAAACGATAGCGATGAGCTTAGCGAGGAGTTTAAGTCGGTAATAACCCCGAACGGTTCGTGGGTTATGCTGTTAGCTAGTAAAGATAATAAAGTCGATTTATATTTAAAAGACTTTCGCGCAGCGAACGTTTTGCAAAAGGTTGCGGACGGAGACGACCTTGTTGAAACAGAGTTTGTAGTGAATGACGACTCGACTGCTTACGCTTTCATCCGTCGATCATCTACTGGTAATGGTCAGCTCTATGTGGGCTTGTTAGATACTAATGGATTATCTGGAGATCCGAAGTTGGTTTCCGATTCTGGATATTTTGAAAGTAAACCTGTTTTTATTCCCACTGGTGTTGCGAGTAGTTACGCGGTAGCGACACTTTCTCGTGGGCCATCTGCATTAATCAGTGTCTTAAAGAAAAGGGAGCTAAGTTCTAGCCTGGTCGTGACAGCGACGACTGATCTAATCTCTGATATTAAGTTAATAGACTCTGTTGGGCTTACTGCTCATGACGGCGGGGTTGTCTTTTCCGTATTGAACGCAACATCAACGACGACTGTCGATCCTATGGTCCCTGTTGGAGATTATGAAACCTCAGCCCGTGTTGCTGTAAATTCTTTTAACCAAACGGTTGCTTCTTCAGGGGGCAGTGTATCTAACTTGAAGTCCTTTGGTGTTGATACGGTTGCGAACGCCCATACCACAGCTTTCTCCGGTATGGGTCTTTGGGTTGTAAAAGATGCCTACTCTTGTACATCAGGGATAGATTATGGCAGTAGCCTGATCGTTTATAACCCAAGTTCTGAACAAGACTCTATTAGGTTGAGACTTAGGGTTGAAAACGATCAGTCGGCGACTGCCCAAACATCTATTTGTAATAATAAGGTTACCGTGATCAATGAAGAGGGAGAAGAGGTTGAGACAGAATTAGGTTGGGATAAACATATTCTAGATGTTAAACTTTCTGCTGATTCCACCTTAACTTCTTTTAAAGGTGTTTATACTTCTTTACAAACTGGTAATACCGAAGTTCGGTTAATTGAATACGACGGCAGTGCATATTCGATTTCCGAGGTGTCGAAGGTTTCAGAGTGATTTTATATTTAAGCGTTTACGCGCAACGTTGATGTCTTTAGCAATTGCATTTTTAAGTGTCGCGATGTCGGGGAATTTTTCCTCGGATCGAATGCGGGAGTGGAAATACACTCTTAGTTTTTTGCCGTAGAGGCTTCCCCCGAAATCTTCATCTAAGATATGAGCTTCACACCTGGTTAACTGTTGGTTGTTATTGACGGTAGGGCGAATTCCTATGTTCATGATGGTTGGGTAAATGTCTTTGGGGATTTTTAGTATAGACTGATTGTCATCCGCATCGTTTTCAATATAAGTCCAGCCACAGTACACCCCATGCCCAGGGACGAGCTGATCTAACTTGTTTAGGTTTGCTGTTGGGAAGTTCATAGTTCTGCCGAGTTGGTCACCTTTCTCGACAGTTCCTAAAATCATATAAGGCCGTCCTAGCATCTTGTTTGCTAGGTCAATTTCCCCATCAAGTAGGTAAGATCTTATCTTCGACGAACTGATAATTTCGTCACCGAGCATCACCGGGTCGAGCTGCCGTAATTGAATGTCTTTGTGTTTGCAGGATTCGAGTAGAAACTTAAAATCTCCTAGCCTATGGTAGCCAAACTTAAAGTCATAGCCGATCGCTAATGCTTTAGTATCGAGTTTATTGATGAGTAGTTTATCCAAAAATTCTTGATGGGTGACGTGACTGAATTTTTCATCAAATGCTTCATAAATAAGGGTATCCAAACCAAGCTCGCTTAGTGCTTGAGTCTTTTGGTTTGGTGAAAAAAGGTTGTGACGGGTAGGTTGTTGGTTGAAATATTGCTCTGCAGTGGGAGCGAAGGTAATGGCCAAAGGTCTCAAAGGGGTGTCTGATGAGCGACTGAATTCTATTGCTGTTTTAATTAAGTTTTGATGACCTAGATGACAACCGTCGAAATTACCGATGGTTACACTGGATCTTTGTAGATCTGAGAACTTATCGTTAAAGTAAATATTGGTAAAAACTTCCATTTGGAGTGAACCGCTGTTGGAGACTAGTCTTTGTGTGATAAGGTACCGCTGTTATATTTAGGAGCTTTGAAGCCTATATGCAAATGAAATCTGATCAAATAACAAAACTAAGGCCAGAAATTACAGGAACGACTAGAGTTTTAGGTTTAATTGGTCGCGACATCTCCTACAGCCTATCTCCTATAATCCATAATTTTTCTGCCGCACAACTAAACGAAGATTGTGTTTGTATTCCTTTCGACGTTGATGCTTTGTCAGTTAAGTCTGTTTTGGACGCTCTGTGGAGTATGGGGGGAGTGGGAGCTAGTATCACGACGCCTCATAAAGAAGCCGTGGCTAGAGAGGTTGCTGGCAAGCTGGGTTCTGTGAATTCTATCTATAGAAGTGGTAGCTATTGGGCAGGTCAATCAACTGATGCGGAAGGTTTAGCGAATGCTATAAAGCGCATGGGCCTAAAAATGAATAACTTCAAACATGTTGTGATTCTTGGAAATGGTGGAGTCACATTAGCGATTGTAGAATATTTGAGAAGTTTTCCAAGTCTCTCAGAGCTTACGATTATACGCCGAAGTCCTGACAGAGATGCTCTATTAAGTAATGCTTTGATTCCTAATGAGCGAATTATTAAGTTTCTACCATTTCAACCTGATAGCTTAGAAAGCGCATTAGCAGACAGCTCTGGTGAAACTCTGGTCATTCAAGCGACTAATGCTCCTTATCATGGGGATGATCTAGCGAGGTTTTGTCCGGCCATAAATGGCTTAAACGGTGCAGTGGTTGATTTAATTTATTCAAATCCTTCGAAGTTAATAGATAAAGCAAAAGAGTTAAATCTGCCGTGTCAGGATGGTCTTCCGATGCTGATTGAGCAGGCGTTGCTTTCTCAACAACGGTGGTGGGGAAAGTCTGCTGATTATCAAAGTGTATTTGAAATGTTGAAGCACGTAATCAAATGACTGCTATGAGGGATAGTTTTGAGAAGATGTTTTCTGATCAAGGCCTGATCTTTTTAGGTGTGGTTGATCTTGAGAACCAAGATAGCTTCACTAAATTTCAGGCTTGGTTGAAAGAAGGCAAGCATGCGGGTATGGCCTACCTAGAGAAATACCTTCATTGCCGTCAATATCCGAAAGAGCTGCTAGCGAATGCGAAAACATCGTTAGTATACGCATTTAATTATAACCTTGGTGATCGGGGTATCGAGCCCGATAAACCCAGAGCTGCTCAATATGCTCGTTTTAAAGATTATCATAAAGTGCTTCGAACTAAGGGAGAGAAGGTTTTAGAACTGATCGCAGAGCGGTTCGGTGATCAAGAATTTGTTGGACGGGTAATGGTTGATACCGCTCCGTTACTAGAACGTTCATTTGCTGCCAAAACTCATCAGGGCTTCATTGGTAAAAATACAATGTATATTCATCCCACTAGGGGTAGCTTTCTTCTTTTGGGAGAAATATTTCTTAGCTTGGATTTAAATTCAGATGAAAAAGAAATAATTAATCCTGAAAAAAGAGTACCCGGTATTGGCGGGTGTGGTAGCTGTACCCGGTGTCAATCATTTTGTCCAACCGGTGCATTAGATTCAGCTTATAAACTTGATTCTAATAAGTGTTTATCTTATTGGAGTATTGAACATAGGGGGATTGTTCCGGTAAAGTTTTGGCCGTGGTTCAAGAAGTACTATTTTGGCTGTGATATCTGCCAACTCGTCTGCCCTTACAATAGGGGGGTTGCTGAAACTAATTTCAAGGATCACGTAAGGCCTATTGATTCTCTTGATCTCAACGACATTGCTTGTATGGATCAGAGTTTTTACGAAGTAAACTTCGGAGGAACTCCTATGACACGAGCTAAGATAGAAGGTTTAAGACGAAATGCGTTGATAGCTATGGTAGTCACAAACCATCCTAACCTTGCTAGTGCCTTGGATCTGGCTGATAGTTCTGAGTTTTTAGTACTTCGAGAGACGGTGAAGCAAGTCCGGTCAGAGTGGTTGTTGAGACATTGGGAGAACTGACGAGAAATAGTAAGACGGTAGTTATAGTGTAATTTTCTTAAGTAGGTACCTAGCGCTAAAGTCTAGGTGTTTTTATTTTTATAACAACATTAATTATTAGGGCTACTTTTAGATTTAGGTGTATTTTTAGTTAAGAAAAAATGTTTTTACATATGGTCTCAATCCGGCTATGTTCTCGCCAATTAATATTTAAAATAATATATTTTAGGAGAACCTATGAGGGAAATAATTTTTTATATTGGTTTGTTTTTACTTAATATAACGCCCGCTTTCGGGCAGGAACGTTTTATTGAGAGACACCTTCCTCAATTTATTCCTGGGACAATGGAACTTTATCATATGCCTAATTACAGCGAACCGAGTGGGGCGTGTAAGATGGGAGTTAACCTTGAACTTCGCAAAGGGCTTCACGGCAGGATCGCAACGTTAAGTCGGTTTGGTAAGAACTGTGAGACTTATTTTGCTCGGACTATCCGGTCTTATGGGCTTATAGCTAGAAATGCAGGTTGTGGCTCCTATAGGTATATTGATGAAAAATCTTATGGAAACGAACAGCCGAATATAGTGATCTTAGATCATCGTAAGCGTACCTGCGATGATGATGTACCCGCACAGGTTGTGGTTCGGGAGTTGATAAATGGAAAGATTAAAGTCAGATACAGCGATGACTTGACGATTCAGGAGTGATTTAGGCTTCAGTTCTTTAAGTTTCCAAAAAAGTCTAAATCTCACCGTTGTTTTATGTTAGCCTCTCGTTAAGTAAATATTTTTTATAGGATTAGAAATCGATTATTCTCGTTTGATTAAATATTTTTTCTTCGTTTGTGTCTTGTCTTGTTCTAGTCTTGTTAGGGCTCAGTGTGACTACGATAAAAAAATCATTTTTGCTGGCCTAGATTGGGACTCTAACCGTTTCCATAACGAGGTGGCTCGTTTTATTCTAGAAAAAGGTTATAACTGCAAAACGGACGTGATCCCTGGATCGAGCTTCCCAATGTTGGCGGCTTTGGGAAAGGGTGATGTTCACATTATGATGGAGGTCTGGCGCGATAATATCAGAGAAGCCTGGGCCAAAATGATTAATTCTGGTCAGGTTGTAAATGGTGGCGTTAATTTTAATGATGCGGTTCAAGGATTTTATGTTCCGACCTACGTTATAAAAGGTGATCCAGAGCGTGGTATTAAACCCATTGCACCTGATCTTAAGTCTGTAGCTGATCTTCCTAAATACCGAGAAATTTTTAAAGATCAGGAAGTCCCGAACAAAGGTAGGTTCTATAACTGTATCTTAGGCTGGACGTGCGAAAGCATTAATACGAAGAAATTGAAGACTTATGGTCTTGATAAATATTATACTAATTTTAGACCAGGAGCTTCGGCTGCGTTAGCAGCAGCTATTGCCGGAGCCTACGCAAAGGGCCAACCTATATTGGCTTACTATTGGGGACCTACATGGGTTCTTGGTAAATACGATCTAACCATGATCGAAGAGCCTCCCTACGATGAGAAAATTTGGCAAAAATTTGTAGAAGAGGAGTCTCCGACCCAGGCAACTGCTTTTCCTGTGATCAAGGTTTATAAGGGTTTTAATGCGTCATTTACCAAAGAAGCTCCAGGAGTTGTGGCCTTTATAAAGCGTTATAAGATGACGGGTAAGCTTATAAGTGAGTCGTTAACCTACCTTCAAAACAACAAGGGCTCGAATATCTCTGACGCCGCGCAAGATTTTTTAAAAAATCGTACCGAGATATGGAGTGCATGGGTTAGCCCGATAGTTGCAGAAAAAATTGAGCGTGAATTAAAAATAGAAACAACGAAAGAGGAATCATGGGTGCTTAAGATTGATGAGCCGATAAATGATTTTGTTAGTTATTTTGTAGCGGAATATGAAGGGGTTTTCTCAATTCTTTCTAGACCTCTTTTGCTGATGATTATCAGCACAGAAAAACTTCTTAAATTTTTACCGTGGTGGTTGTTTGTTTTTTTGGTTGCAACACTTTGTTACTTAATAGAACCCGGTATGAGATTACCTGTTATCAGTATTCTATGTTTGCTTGTCTTATTAGTTCTTGGTCTTTGGGGAAAGGCTTTAGATACTTTGGCACTCATGATTATAGCTACTTTTGTATCAGTGATTATTGGGATACCAGTCGGTGTCTTGATTTCTATGAGTAAACGAATCCGTTCTTTGGTATTTCCGATATTAGATGCAATGCAGACCATGCCTAGTTTTGTCTATCTAATACCTGCATTGATGTTGTTTGGTCTTGGTAAGGTTCCGGCGTTATTTGCTACGGTTATTTACGCCGTAACACCGTTGATTAGATTAACCTGTCATGGAATTCAAATTGTTGATCAGCAAGTTGTCGAGGCTTCTCGGGCATTTGGTGCGAGTAAATGGCAGATGTTAAGTGGGGTGCAAATCCCTTTGGCTTTGCCGACTATTATGGCAGGAGTAAACCAGACTACTATGTTAGCACTCTCGATGGTGGTGATCGCATCGATGATTGGAGCTAGGGGTTTAGGTGAGCAGGTACTTCTCGGTATTCAAAAGTTGGATGTAGGGCAGGGTTTCACTGCGGGTATAGGAATAGTCGTACTTGCAATATTGTTAGATCGTACTAGCCAGGCTGCGGGTCGGCGGATTAATCCGGTGAAGTAAATGAGCACGAAAATTGAAATTCAAAATCTTTATAAAATTTTCGGACCACGTCCTGAAAAATATCTGAGCCTAGCTAAAACCGATATATCAAAAGATGACATGTTTGCGAAAACTAAACATGCTATTGGGTTAAGAGATATTAATTTAAAGATTATGAAATCTGAGGTTTTCATGGTGATCGGGTTGTCTGGGTCGGGGAAATCGACTCTTATTCGTCATATTAATAGGCTGCATGATGCTACCAGCGGTAAAATTCTCATTGATGACCAAAATATTTTAGATTACAGCAGACCGGAACTCCTTAATTTACGTAGTCATAAGGTAAGTATGGTCTTTCAGAAGTTCGGTTTACTACCTCATAAAACGGTTTTAGAGAATGTGTCCTATGGTTTGAAGATTCAGAAGGTTGATAAAGCCGAAAGGCGTGACCGTGCACTCGATTGGATCGAGCAAGTGGGGTTACAGGGATATGAGAGCGTCTACCCTTCAAAACTCTCTGGTGGTATGCAGCAACGTGTAGGAATTGCGCGAGCTCTAGCTGTTAACCCAGAGATTCTTCTTCTTGATGAGCCGTTTAGCGCCTTAGACCCTATGATCCGTAAAGAGATGAGGGGAATTTTAGTCGCCCTACAAAATAAACTTAAAAAAACCATCGTATTTATCACTCACGACATGCAGGAAGCATTGAGCTTAGGCGATCGAGTAACCATCTTAAAAGATGGTGAGGTTATTCAAACGGGAACCCCTGATGAGATTGTTAACAATCCGGTAGATGATTATGTTCGTGAATTTATAGAATCTAGTAAAGAGTAGTTAATCTCAGGTACTTTGTACTCCCACAATGCGTGGGAGCTCTAGGCAGAAGAATGCTTCTTTATTTAATAGTAAAAGTAAGGAACACCTATATTTTCCTGTAAGAAAGGGGCGAATATTTCATATTTCTCTCCCAGACAAGGCTCGACCCAATGTGCTTGAGGTGGTGCCGTCACCCTTTTACGAATCTTACCACTAGCGGTGTCATATACATTTGGAAATTCTAGTTTGGGGTTTTGCTCTTTCATGGCGTTATTGATTTTTGATAGTTTTTCGTTCATAAACGGAATATCTGTTTCGAAATTGAGTTCAGGGTATTGGTTGTGTATAGAAGCAATTTTTGATCTGTATCGTTCGAGTTTTTCTCGGGTAGCGTACATTACATGCTCCGGATAATTATGTTTTAAATTGTTTACGTATCGAGGTATTTCCTTTTTATAAAATCTTGCCAGCCATATTTCAGGCTCCCAGAGCTGGTGTAAAGCTTGAACAATCTTCGAATTGACGGCAGCCACAAAATCTTTTTGTCTTAAGTTCCGTACAAGTTCCTCAACATCAAAATTAGTGATTTCTTTATTATCTGATAAGTAAAGTTGGTGAATGAATCGGATAGCCTCTTTTGTCATTAGGTCACGCAGGTCACTCCTAGGAATTTTTTGGATTATCTGGGCTTGAAAGTATGTCACTCCTGTTTCGTGATAGGCAGCTTGTATTTGGAATTTCGGATCAATAGAAGACGCATCTTTTAGTTGAGCTATGGGGAGAGCGGAGATAAAAAGTGGAGCATCTTTGAAGTACGCTTTTACATCGGTTTCCAAGGCACTCAGACTCTCAGGCCACATCATGGCTTCAAACTTCACTTCATCGAGAATCTTATCAAGAATTATCGAATCTCTCATTGGTAACAATTTTTCTTCAGCACAGGTAATGGAACTAATAACTTCCTGGTATTTTTCTTCTGAGATTAGTTGAAATGCGTTAGAATCTAACTCCTCAGGTGTCAGAGAATCGACAAATCTGATGATATTCCGATCAGTCATTACCGACTGTCCTCCGCCACTAGATGAATTTCCATCCGCCAAAGCATTTGATAAAAGCAGTGTATTTAATATTAAAATAAATATTTTTTTCATTATAACCCCTGAATTATTTAGTTTCTTTAAAGTTAATTATATTAATATCTAACTAGATGCTTGTTTTATAATCAAGTGAAGTCCATAATGCAATTTATTTGTTTATAAAATTTGACAATTTTTTTATATTTTACTAAAAAATAAGTCATGAGTATTTTCAGCGAATCAAATTACCGATCGATAATTTTACTTAAAATCAATGAAAATAAAGGTTTAAAGGCTTACCGAGGGCAACTGGCGAAGATTGCGGGCTGTCAACAGTCATTTCTCTCTCAGGTTCTAAACGGCGATTCACACAATCTATCGCTGGAACATGGAGCGAATCTTTGTAGTCACTGGAACTTCACCGAGCTTGAAAGCGAGTGGTTTATGGAGCTTATCATGCTTGAAAGATCTCAGGGCAGGGCGCTTAAGCAGATCCACCGCCGTCGCCTTAAGAAAATCAAATCAGAACAATCGAATTTGTCGAGTCGCTATAAAATTGATGCTTTAGATACTAAGAAAATTGCCAACTTTTATTATTCGGATTGGCTAGTCGGAGCGGTGCATGTCATCTGCTCGGTCGAAGGCTTCAATTCGGCGCGATCACTGGCTGCTAGATTTAACGTCGAGCAAGATCGGGTATCTAGAGCGTTGGATTTTCTTGTTGATGCAGAATTGATCGAAAACTCGGAAGGACGTTGGCGGGTAACTAGAAAGAAGGTACATGTGGGACAACAATCTCCGCATTATATTCAAAATAATATGAACTGGAAGTATAGAGCAATTCACAGCCTACAAAACCCTGCTCTTGATCCACTCCATTATTCCTCGACTGTTTCAATCTCTTTAGTTGACTTCGAACGAGTCCGCGAAATTTTACTAGAAACAATTGATTCAGTTACAGGAGTTGTCGACAGATCCGGTGAAGAGGATGCTTTTTCGATATTAATAGATTGGTTTAGAGTTTGAAGATTTCCTATGGGAAAGCTGTTGATGAATTAAAAGAGAAAAGGGTCAACGAATTATCTGGCCGTCATCCTTGTAAGAGCTAAGTAATCCGTTGACAAAATGTACAAAAAGGCTGAACAATCAAACGCAAGATCAAAAAGTCGAACCAATGGGAGTGCTGAATTTTGTCTGAGCTAAGACCATGGCAAAAAAATATTCATGATGTGATTTATGAAGCTGATACACCCTTAGGAAAATCATTTGATGTTGGTTTGTTGATAGCTATTGTTCTCAGTGTTATTGCGGTTATTTTAGAGAGTCTGGAATACATCAACGCAAATTTTCAAGTACAGTTAAGAATAATTGAGTGGTTTTTCACCGTTATATTTACTATTGAATACGTGCTTCGGATAGCTAGTATTAAAAGGCCTCGTAAGTACATTTTTAGTTTTTATGGACTCGTCGATCTTCTCTCAATTTTACCTGCATATTTGGGGTTAATAATCGGAGGCACGCATTACCTTGCGGTAATTCGGTCCCTGCGATTACTTCGTGTTTTTCGAGTTCTGAAGCTAATTCATTTTTTAGGAGAAGCTAGGGTCTTGTTTAACGGGCTAAAAGCAAGCCTGCCGAAGATCACCGTATTTCTTGGGGCGGTGTTTACAGCGGCGGTAATTATGGGCACCTTAATGTTCATTATTGAAGGGCCTGAACATGGATTTAATAGTATTCCTAGAGGGATCTATTGGTCTATCGTAACCCTTACAACCGTTGGGTACGGTGATTTAACTCCTCAAACGATTCCAGGGCAGATTTTGGCTTCTATGTTAATGATTTGTGGATACGGTATTATCGCTGTACCTGCCGGCATAGTCTCGGTAGAAATTGCTGCAGCTTCTAAAGGGGAGCATTTTCACTTTTATAGTTGCCCCTCGTGTTCTTCGGAGGGCTTGGTAGCGGGTTCAAAGTATTGCCGTTTTTGCGGAGAATCACTTGTCGAACATGCATAACATTTGGTGGGTACCGCCGTTCCCAGCGGTGTAGTAGCGTTGGAAATCCTTTGATATTAATGAAGGTTCCTGACGCTCACTTACATTGCTTAGTAGGGTAAGTGAAGCAAGGTGATAAAGTTGACATGTCTGCTGTTCGAGGTGTCGAGCTTGGAAAATATTAGAATTTAATTCGTAAGTGTGTAAGTAGCTACTAAAAGCAATGAGTGCCATAGACATCCGTTATAAGAAGGTCCATAATCTAAATCTAACACGGAGTTTATCGCCACTAAGGAGACAGGAAAATGGATGCAGGACAAATTAAGGATACGCTTCAGAAAAGGCTTAGTGAGCTAAATGATCGGGCAGAAGATATCGACGAAGATCTCAGCCAACCGAATGACGATGATTGGTCAGAGAACGCGACTGAGTCTGAAGGAGATGAAGTCCAAGAGCGCATGGGAAATATGGCTCTCGATGAAATCAAGCTCATTAAATCTGCTCTTTCGAAGATTGAGTTAGGTACGTATGGAAAGTGTTCGAGTTGTAGCGGTAGTATTGATTCTAAACGTTTGGTTGCCCTACCATATGCGGCTACTTGTGTTGCTTGTTCATAGAGGGTATTACGTATTATGACAAATAAATTTAGTGTTGAAGTTTTAGACTTTCAAGTGCTAGCAGAGCTCTTAGAGTCTAGACCAGTTGGCGATATCGACAAACTACTTGAAGAAATGGAATACGGTGATACTTCGGATATATCGGAAGATGAGAAGTTTGAGGTTTTGTCCATGCTGATGCAGGAAATTCCTCCCAACGAAGCCGCTGTTTTTGTTCTACAACTAGACCTGGCTGATAGCCTCTCTAAAGGACAAATTGACAATCTATCCCATCAAATGGTTGAAGAACGAATGTGGGAGGAATACTCCGACCTGTCACTTCATGAGCGATTATTCAATGTCGGATCTTTCCTATATAAAATGGTCCCTCGGGTTTTTCCAAAGCCCAATGCCGTCAAGATAACACTAAAAATTGCAGCTATGAACGACCATGCTAAGGACATTTTGGAACACCCCCTAAACGAAGCTTTTTTGGTGCGTCTCGTAGCTGACGGAATGGGAGAACGCGGGCTTCTGCACCGGATGTACGACGATCAATTGGCAAGTCATCATTTTGACGACGCAACCAAAATCATCTGGCTGGTAGAGCCACAGGATGAAGGGGGGGATAGTGTCCGTCAGGTTGGGTTAATTAGTTCGGGTTGTTGGTTTGACCCTCTAAAAGATGTGGTCGCCTATGAATCTACTGCATTTAATGATTCATAAATTTTTAACCGCAAGACTAACGCCGCTAAATAACGAAAAATCATCTTTTTTTAAAAAAACATTGTAGGTAACAAACGAGGGCAACGGAAAAGTGCCTTCATATCTGCTTAATATTTTCTTGCTGACTAAAAAGGGAAGCAGTAACAGAGAAGATATAACCCCGGTAACATCAAGGTTTAGGGCTCAGGACTTGCACTAAACGTAGCTACGCTGCGAATCCTTTGATATTTGTGAAGATTCCCGACGCTCACTTACGTTTGCTGGGGAGGACTTAGTTCTTAAGAGAGTAGAGTATAAAACGAATATGGTGCTCAGGACTGGACTTGAACCAGCACGCCCTTGCAGGCACTAGCCCCTCAAGCTAGCGTGTCTACCAATTCCACCACCTGAGCATATAGAAAATTCAATTTTATTTTTCCTGTTTCGGTTCTGTTTTTTCTGGTGCAGTGCTAGGTGTTGTTTCTGATGAGGAAGCTTTTTCAAGTTTTTCCTTAAGGCCGGTTTTCCCAGAGTTTCCTTGAATAACAGAAAGGCTAACACTTGTTATCATAAATATCACAGCAACAGCGTAGGTCATCTTGCTAAAGAGCGTTTGAGCTCCTGTAGCGCCGAGTACTCCTGAAGAGTTACCACCACCAAAAGCTGCGCCGACTCCGCCGGAGTTACCACCTTGAATTAACACAACTAAAATCATGAATAAGGCTACTAGTACGTGTATGACTGTTACGACTGTTTCTAACATTAAAACTTCCTTGAGTGGTGGCGCCTCCCGGAATTGAACCGGGGACACGAGGATTTTCAATCCTCTGCTCTACCGACTGAGCTAAAGCGCCGTCGTTACTTACGAACCCGACGTAATAAATTTCGGGGAACTATTTTTTTAGACGTCGCTTAGAGGTAAGTCAAGCGTTTCATTATGGAAATGTTGGAGCGATACTGTTAGTTTAGGGCTATATACGCGGTGCTTAGCTAGTTAAAAACATTAAGGATTCAAGATGGTTAACATAGATTTTGGTGGGTCTAAACCCCTTATTATTGCTGGTCCTTGTGCCGCAGAATCTTTAGATTTGATGAAAAAAGTAGCAGGTGAGATGGTTGAGGTGAGCTCTGCTTTGGGGTTCGACTATTTATTTAAAGCAAGTTTCGATAAAGCGAACCGGACATCGGTGGATAGTTATCGTGGCCCTGGTCTAGAAGAGGGGCTGCGTTCGCTTGAAGCGATTAAGCAGGAGTTCGGTTGTTCAGTGACGACCGATGTTCACGAGACGTCACAGGTGAAGGCCGTGTCGGAGGTTTGTGATGTCATTCAAATACCGGCTTTTTTGTGTCGGCAAACAGATTTGTTGGTTGCAGCAGCAAGTAGCGGCCGGGCCGTGTCGGTGAAGAAGGGCCAGTTTTTAGACCCTAAGGCATGTCGTCATATCATTAACAAAGTACGTTCAGTAGAGAAGTCGAGTGGCAAAACGGTGCCGTTAGCATTGATGGAGCGAGGTTCTAGCTTTGGGTATGGTAATTTGGTGGTCGACATGCGTGGGCTTAAAACTATGCATGATTTAGGAGTGCCGGTGTTATTTGATATGACTCATAGCACCCAGCAGCCCAGCCAAGGTGAGGTGACCGGTGGTTTACGTTCGTATGCTCCTTTACTTGCACGTGCAGCTTTAGCAACCGGGTATGTGTCAGGTATTTTTATGGAGGTTCACCCGAGCCCCAAAGACGCCTTAAGTGACGCGGCGACTCAACTCAGCTTGGAGCAGGCGAAGTCTCTTTTGACAGAGCTGGTGCCTTTGTTTACGCAGTTTAAAGGTGCTTCTGAGTTTGATGCTAGTTGGGAAAAGTAATTTTACCCAACCAATGCTCCTTGATCGAAGATCGGTAAGTAAAGGGCAATCACGATGAACCCCAACATGATCCCCACACCAATAATAAGTAACGGCTGAAACATATCAGTCATGTTTTTTACCGCGATATCTACTTCCTCTTCATATATCTCACTAACTTTGGTTAACGTTTCGTCTAAAGCACCGGTTTGTTCTCCGACCGCTACCATTGATACCACCATGGGTGGAAAAACGTCGGTCTCTGATAAAGGGTCTGACAATGAAGAACCTTGAGAGACTTTAAATATTATTTCTTTCATTAAACCTTCGATAACTTTATTTCCCGAAGTCTCGGCACAAATTGCTAGAGCGTCTAAAATAGATACTCCAGATGACATCATCGTAGATAGGGTAGCTGAGAAACGGCCGACAGCAATTTTTTGCACTAAGGTTCTGGTTAGAGGGAAAGCTAGTAGAAATTGATCGATTTGCAGCTTACCTTTTGGTGTTTTGCGGTAGTAGCTGAAGAATGTGAAAAAACCAATCGTTGCAAACAAGCCTTGAATCATGTGTTCGCTTAAGAAGTCGGATATATCGACCACGAATTGAGTGATAGGGGGGAGTTGTTGCTGTGCAGCGGAGTATTGCTCGGCAAAGACCGGTACAAGGAAAACCAAAATAGCGTAAGTGATTAGAATTGATACCGAGAGTATCATCGCGGGGTAGATACTTGCAGATTTTATCTGTGCTCTTAGTTTGGCACTTTTTTCGAGAAACTTGGTTAATTCTAGCATGACTTTGTCGATGTTACCGGAAATCTCGCCGGAACGAACCATTGATACGTATAGTTCATCAAAAACATCCGGAAAAGCCGCCATGGCTCGGCTTAGAGTTGCGCCATTTTCGACCATGTTTTTGATCTTCTCTATGATCCGCTTGAACCGTGGATACTTTTGTTGTTGAGCTAAGATATTTAGGGTTTGAATAAGCGGAACACCACGTTCTGTCATTAGTGCAAACTGCTTGGTGAAAATTGCCAAGTCTCTAATACCTGGAAGTCCACTGCCTAGGTGGATTTGCTGGTTACCTTTTTGATCATAGGTAATTGTGATAAATCGATCTAATACGGATTCTTTGTCTTCTTTGAGAAAGACGGGGCGTAGTTTTAATGATCGCAGTTGACTGTTAGCATCGCGTTTGGTTTTGGCACTAAGATAGCCGACCGAGACCTCGCCTCGGTTATTTTTCGCTTTGTATTGCCACTCTGCCAAGTCTTACTCCTATGCAGGCTTCTTGTTAGGTTCTGCAACTGTGTTTCCAACCCGCGTAAACATTTGAGCTAATTCTTCGACGTTGTTTGACTTCTCAAATGCGAGCTGTTTTGAAATTGTTTTTTTGGTTACTAATGAGAATAGAGATTGATTCAATGTTTGCATCCCGGATTTGTTCTGCCCTTGCTGCATGTATGAGTATATTTGATTGAACTTGCCCTCAGATATGAGTGACTGAATTGCCGAATTAGGTATCATTACCTCTAAAGCTAGGCATCTTCCTTGGTCAATTCTAGGAATCAAAGTTTGGGATATAACTGCTTGAAGGCTCATGGATAGCTGTGCACGAACCTGGCCTTGTTGATGCGGGGGGAAGGCATCTATAATTCGGTTTAATGTTTGAACGCAGCTATTGGTATGTAAAGTAGCGAAGACCAAGTGACCGGTTTCGGCGGTCGTTACCGCTGCGGAGATTGTTTCTAAGTCTCTCATCTCTCCAACCAGTACAATGTCGGGATCTTGTCTTAGAATGCTTTTGAGAGCTCTAGCGAAGCTGTCGGTATCTCCGCCGAGTTCTCTTTGGTTGACGACGCAATTTTTATGAGGGTGTAGAAACTCTATAGGATCTTCAACTGTAACAATATGCTCATAGCGATTTTGGTTTATATGGTCCACCATAGCAGCGAGAGTCGTTGATTTACCGGACCCTGTTGGACCGGTGACAAGAATTAAGCCTCTTGGAATTGAGCATAGCTCTTTAAATACTGGTGGTAGATGAAGGTCATCGAGTGATTTAATTTCAGATGGGATAACCCGGAAACTTCCGGATATTTCCCCTTTTTGTAAAAAGATATTTGCACGAAACCTTGCGAGGTCAGGAACTGAGAAGGCTAAGTCTACTTCTTTTTCCTGTTCGAATTTCGCTTTTTGATGATTTTCCAACGAACTGTAGCAGAGTTCTTTGGCTTGCTCGCTAGTTAATGCCGGAACCTGTAATGAGACCAATGATCCGTTGATCCGAATTCGCGGTGGTGAATTTACACTTATGTGAAGATCACTAGCGTTTTGATCGACCATAGTTTTAAGCAGTTGAGTGAGGTTATATTCCATTAGGCAGCACCCTGTTTTTTGTCTTGTGTTTCGGAGTTAGTATTCTTTACTACTTCTTGTGAGGAGATAATTCCTTGAGCCATTTTGTTTAATGCAGCTTGTCGTAGTGTTCTCATTCCGTACTGTCCTGCAATTTGTTTGAGTTCAATCGCAGAGCATCCTTTTAAAATAGCTTCGCGGATAGGATCGTTGATGGTCATTACCTCATGAAGAGCGACCCTGCCTTTGGAGCCTGAGTGATTGCACTTGTCACAGCCTTGGCCTTTGTAGGCCTTTATTTTTGTTGAATAGCTAGGGTGAACGCCTAACTCTATCAAAGCTTCGGGTCCTACGAGGTCATCAACTACCCGGCAGTGTTCGCAGATTCGTCGTGCAAGCCGCTGTGCGATAACGCAGTTGAGTGACGACGCAATATTAAACGCTTCTACTCCCATATTTTTGATTCGGATGATGGTTTCAGCGGCAGAGTTGGTATGTAGGGTTGATAAGACCAGATGACCCGTTAGCGCAGCTTTAATTGCGATATTTGCTGTCTCTAGATCTCTAATTTCCCCGACCATGATGATGTCTGGATCTTGACGTAGGAAAGCTTTGAGAGCTGCAGCGAAGTCGAGCCCAATGTCTGACTTAACCTGAACCTGGTTGATGCCCTCTAGGTTGTACTCGACGGGATCTTCAGCAGTCATGATGTTTGAATTAGCTTTGTTTAACTCTGATAGTGCGGAGTATAAGGTAGTGGTTTTACCAGACCCAGTGGGGCCGGTAACAAGAACCATTCCATTGGGTGTGTGAATCGCTTTCATAAACCTTTCAAGGTCATCTTGTTCGAAGCCTAAAGAAGTCATGTCAACCTGAAGGGCCGAGGTGTCTAGTAGGCGTAACACAATTTTTTCACCAAACATGGTGGGCAGTGTATTGACCCTAAAATCAATCGGGCGATTCTCTATTGTCAGTCTGATGCCTCCATCTTGCGGTAGTCTTTTCTCCGCGATGTCTAGGCCAGCGAGAATTTTAATTCGTGATGTTAAGGCATCTTTAATTTCTATCGGTGGTGTCGCAACTCCTTCAAGCTCACCATCGATTCTTAGACGGATTCTTAAAATACTTTCGTAGGGTTCGATATGGATATCAGAAGCGCCTTTCGTTACACATTGAGCGAGAATATCATTGACTAGCTTTATAATAGGACCGTCTTGGTTGCTTCCTTTTTTTCCAAGGTCAACGCGGATCGCAGCGGAGCTTTTGCCTCCTTTTGGCGAAGCCATGGTTTGATCGAATTCTTTCTTTTTAAACTCTTTGATGGTGCTTTTTTGTGCCGGGTAGTATTTCTCAAGTGCTTCCGAAATACGAACTTCACTCGCAAGTACCGGCTTAATAGAGTAACCCGTGCTGAACTTTATAGAGTAGGCGGCTTGATTGTTGGTGGGGTTCCCTAGTGCTACGATGATGTTATTTCCAGCTCGATCGATGGGGATCAACCGTGATTTAGCTGCGATGTCTCGTGGTACTAACTGTATGATACTCGGTAGGATGTCCATTCCGTCGAGGTGCGCTACTTGAACGCCATAAAACTTTGAAAAAACATCTAATAATTGATTTTCAGGTAGGCCGTTAAGTAATTCAATGGCATGCATGAGGGTGATTTTTTCAGCTTGGCTTTTTTTAGTAGCCTCTTCCAACACTTTAGGCTGGAGGCCTGCATCAACCAACAATTTCTCGATATTTAGAGACATTGAAACAAATACCTTAGTTTAGAATTCTAAGGACTTATCGGAAAAAAAGTACGTAACTTAATTGGTTAAGCGCTAAATAGTTCGGCGTAAATTCGTTTGGGATCGACATGAATATGACGAAGGTACTTCAGGTTTTGTTTTGCGAGGTCTAGTAGGAACTTTAGCTGGTTAAAATCACTGACATTCTTAGCTTTTTTTATCTCTTTTTTAATGAACCGACTGAGCTTGGCGGGGTGGAATATCAAGCCGTGGCTGAGGTAGTAATTATCTTCGGATTTATACAAGTAACCCTGTAATAAATCTTTGCGCTCGATTGCGGTGAAGCATTCATTTTTTCTGGTTATAACTTTTATTTTTTGGTTGTTTACTAAATCAAGTACTAAAAGGTAATCATCATGGCTTTTTAAGACTTGAAATAATGAGTGGCAGAATTTACGTAAACTATCGTCTTTTGACGACCAAGGTCTTGCTTGAGGTTGGAGCATATATTCCGAAAACGGCGTTTGAGTAACATTCGTAGCTATCGGTCGTTCTAATAAAAAATAATCTAAAAAATAGCCCATTCTTTGTTCGTAGAAACTGTCATCATAAAATACTTTACCGCTGTTTCGAAAAAACTCTTCTTTTGCCTCTATGAACTCATTGTCGCCGAATTTACCTTGCGCCCACGATAAGATGCTTTCAAGTTGGTCGTCGATAGTTGTGTGGGGAGCGTGTTCATGCCGATCACCGGCAATCACTGTAAGTGGGTTTGGTTTGTCGTTTAATTCTGTTTCCAACACCACTCCCAAGTCTTGCCTCCTAAATAGGGCAACTTAATTTTTAGTGGAATCCATACATACAGTTTAGCCTGTCCGCACGCTTTTCGCATGAGAAAAGTGAGGTGATCGTCATTATTTGCGGAATGCTGAGCGATAACGATGTCCTCAAGGGGGATATAAACACTATATCCAAGAAAGTGCTTTTGAATGGAGCGTCTTATTTTGTGATTTGCAGTAATATTAGGTGGGGTCGTATCGGTTAACTCTGGCTTGGGAAGGGTCACCAGCGCTGTGAGGGATCTCATGCTACCCCAACTCGTCCAGCTCACAATTGCTAAAAGACTCGCGATTGTAATAAATATTTTGGTTCCTTTAGTTAAGAATGTTTTGAGGTTAGTTGCTGGCATTACTTTCTGGGGTTCCATAGGATTTCTTCGATATTGAGCCGGTGAGAAATCACTCTGCTAACTGTAAACAGCCAGTCACTTAGGCGGTTGAGGTAAATCAGGCCTTCACTGCGGACGTCTTCTTGTTTTGAAAGGCCAACACAAGTTCTCTCTACTCTTCTGCAAATAGTCCTAGCTATATGTGCTAAGGAGTTCGATCGGTTACCCCCAGGCAAAACAAAGTTTGTCAGGGGTTTTAACTCAGCGCTTAGGCTGTCAATCTCTTGTTCGAGTCGTGACGTTTGCTGCTCGCTAATAATTGGTTGCTTAGAAGGATCTAGTTTCTCGACTGGCGTTGCTAGTTCAGAACCCAAATCAAAAAGCTCATTTTGGATTACTAAAATTTTATCGAGTAAGTCTTGGAATATATTTTTGGAGTCAGTGGAGAGTTCATCGCGCATTAGGGCCATAAAAGAGTTGAGTTCATCAACTTGTCCATATGCATCGATGCGAATGCTATCTTTTGCAACCTTAAGGCCAGAAGCGAGACGTGTCTCGCCCTTATCACCGGTTTTTGTATAGATCTTAAAGCTCATGCTGTGACGTGAGCCCTTCCTAAGTGACGTGTTGCAATAACTCGGAAGAGTAATGCCTACTATGAAATATAAGATGAGGTAAAATTTACGCTCATATTATAAACTAGCTCTGGCTTCTCTCTACCGCATTCTTGTTTACAGCATTTCGTAACTTATCTGAAGGATTGAATGCAACAACTCGTCGAGCCGAAATCTCAATGCGCTCACCGGTATGAGGATTACGACCAGGCCGAGCCCTCTTTTCCTTAACGCTCCACTTTCCGAAACCAGAAATTTTAACTTCTTGGCCTTCTTCAAGCTTCAGCTTGATTTCTTCAAGGATAATCTCAAGGATTTCCTTTGCTTCTGGGGCTGGGTAGCCGACTTTGTCTCTTATCAGTTCTACTAGAGTATCTTTAGTAAGCGTCATTAGCATCCTCCTGGCACGGCATCTCAAAGACCTTCATAATCTAATTATACTAAATATTTTAACAGGTTCTCTAATAATGGAGAAGGGTTTGAGGTGTTTTTTTATTTTTACCGTAGGTTTAAGCGGAACGCGTACGCAGATACCTAGGACGTAAAACCAGGATTTGTTTGCTAAAAGTCTGATTTGAGGTGTTTTAACCCTGGTTTTGGCACACCTCCGCGTCATAAAGTCCATTGATTTTATTGCGAAAAAAAGGCTATTTTACGAATAGGTAAAATTCTCACCTCATTTATTTTGGAGAAGCAAGGTTATGAAATCTATGATTTTCGTTCTTTTGGGAATGGTTAGTTTGACCTCGTTGTCAGCGGCCACCTCTTTGAATTATTTAAAAGATGCTAAGTTGGCCTCAAAACAAATTGTTCGTTTGGGTAACGGTGCCGAGCCGAAGGAGTTGGATCCTTCAAAATCAACTGGAGTACCTGAATCTCATATTTTAGACAATCTCTTTGAAGGCCTCACCAGTTTAGACCCAGTGACTTTAACCGAACTTCCAGGGGTTGCTCATAAGTGGGGAAAATCAAAAGACGGATTAACCTACACGTTCCATTTACGTAAGGATGCAAAGTGGTCAGATGGGAAACCTCTGGTAGCGCAGGATTTTGTTTGGTCTTGGGCGCGGGCGTTGTCTCCTGCACTGGCATCTGAATACGCATATCAACTCCACTACATTAAGAATGGTAAGGCTTTCAATGAGGGTAAGATCAGAGATCCTAAGAAGTTAGGGGTAAAAGCCGTTGGTAAACATAAGTTGATCGTGACCCTAGAGCAGCCGACCCCGTTCTTTACGAGGCTCACCGCTTTCCACACCTTATACCCAGTGCCTCGGCATATGATTGAAAAGTACCCGGGTCAAAAATGGACTAAGGCAGGAGTTTTAGTTGGTAACGGTCCTTTTGTTTTAAATGAGTGGCGTCTTAACAGTCATATTAAATTGCTACCAAATCCAAATTACTGGGATAAGAAATTAATTAAAATCAAAGAAGCATGGTTTTATCCTATTGAAAACCAAGATACTGAAGAACGAACCTTTTTTGCCGGAAAACTTCATAAGACCAATGAAGTTCCTGTAATGAAGATCCCAACGTTTAAACGTCAAATTAAAAAATCCCCGAATAAGTACCACCCCTATCAGTCTGTGCCCTATTTAGGAGTTTACTATTACCGGTTTAACGTAACTAAAAAACCTTTGAATGATAAGCGCGTGCGCCGCGCACTTAACTTAGCTATAGACCGTACCTTAATTGCAGAACGAGTCACTCGTGGTGGCGAACAACCTGCTGATGCTTTCACTCCTCCTGGTACCGGTGGTTATACATATGACCCCACCCTGCCGATTCATGCAGATGCTAAGGCGCTTAAAGAAGCTCGGAGTTTACTTGCAGCAGCGGGCTATCCAGGTGGAAAGGGTTTTCCTAAAATTGATATACTCTTTAATACCAGTGAAAAGCACAAGAAGGTTGCTCTAGCTATTCAACAGATGCTTAATAAGAACCTAGGAATAGAAATAGGTTTGTATAACCAAGAGTGGAAAGTTTACTTAGATAATCAACGGAAGCTTAATTATGCCATTTCTCGGGCGGGGTGGATTGGTGATTATCCTGATCCGAATACTTTTTTAGATATGTGGGTAACTGGTGGTGGTAACAACCAAACTGGTTGGTCAAACCTTAAGTATGACAAATTGATTAGTGATGCGAGCAAGACGACAGATGAAGCAAAACGTTTAAGTTACTTTAGACAAGCAGAAAAAATACTGTTAGATGAACTACCGGTACTGCCTATTTACTACTACACCAAAACGGGTTTGATTTCGAAAGACTTGAAGATGCAAACTAATAAAGGTGAGCTCATCGAGTATACTTCGAACATCCAAGATCGATTGTTTCTTAAAAATCTGGTGATTACGAAATAGGAAACGAAAGGGTAGCCGTTGTATAGATATGCGTTAAGAAGAATTTTCGGTATGGTACCGGTGCTGCTAGCGGTAGCAACTATTACTTTTTTTATTATGCGACTGGCTCCGGGTGGGCCTTTTGATACTGATAGACAGCTTCCTGCTGAAGTTTTGAAAAATATCAATGCGCGCTATCATTTGGATGAACCGCTTTATATGCAATATTTTCGTTATATGGGAAGCCTGCTTAAAGGCGATTTAGGCCCTTCGTTTCGTTACGCAAGCCACAGCGTGAACGATATTATTTCTGAGACTTGGGCGGTCTCTGCGAGTCTTGGTGTCGCGGGTCTTTTGTATGCTCTTTTTCTGGGGGTTTCTTCAGGAGTCTTAGCTGCTAGTAAGCCTAATAGTCTAAGGGATTATATTCCAATGACGATATCTCTTCTGGGGATTTGCTTACCTTCTTTTGTTATCGGTCCGTTATTTATTTTGCTTTTTGGCATTATCCTGAATTGGTTTAATGTTTCTGGGTGGGAACATCCGTCAGATATTGTTTTACCGGCTATTAGTCTGGGAACTATGTATGCAGCTTACGTATCTCGCCTTACCAGAGGTGGTGTTTTAGATGTGGTTAAACAAGATTATATAAGAACTGCAAAAGCTAAAGGCCTGAAAGGCTCGACTATTATGCTGCGACACACTTTAAAGGGTGGGCTGTTGCCAGTGGTTTCTTTTTTAGGGCCGGCAACAGCTGGTATTCTTGTCGGATCTTTTGTGGTTGAAACAATTTTTAATATTCCAGGCCTGGGTCGATTTTTTGTGCAGTCCGCACTAAATCGTGACTATACCTTGGTGATGGGAATGGTACTGCTTTTTGCTACTTTGTTATTAGTTTTGAACCTTATTGTTGATTTAATTTATGCGCTATTAGACCCGAGGGTGTCTTATGACTAGAGCTGTGAATATTAGTGCTATAAATAAATCTACAACCCCAGTGTCTGACGACTTGTCGGTAGAAGCTGGTACCAGTCTTTGGGCGGACGCTTGGCGACGTCTGCTGAAGAATAAGTTAGCGGTGGTTGGGTTGGTCTACTTGGTGTTTGTCGCTAGCGTTGCTGCTTTAGCCCCATTTTTAACAGTGTTTTCTTACGAAGAAATGGATCTTATTTTAGGGGCTGTTCCTCCTAATGATACTCATTGGTTGGGTACCGACGATCTCGGTAGAGATATGCTGACCAGGATTATCTATGGTTCACGGGTCTCGTTGATGGTTGGAATCTTAGCGACCTCGGTGAGTGTTGCTATTGGCGTTTTATATGGTGCGGTCTCCGGATATGTAGGAGGTCGTGTTGATAACCTTATGATGAGATTTTTGGAAGTTCTTTATGCTCTGCCTTTTACCATCTTAGTCATTATAGTGATGGTCGTTCTTGGGCGTAGTATTTATAACCTTTTTATAGCGTTGGGAGCTATTCAGTGGATGGTCATGGCTCGGATTGTTCGTGGACAAGTAGTTAGTATTAAAAAAATGGAATATATAGAAGCTGCTCGTGCAAGTGGGGTAAGGCCTTTAGCAATTATATGGAGGCATGTTATCCCAAATACCCTAGGCCCAGTGATAGTCTTTGCAACGTTAACAGTTCCTGCGGTTATCTTAGAAGAAGCTTTCTTAAGTTTCTTAGGGTTAGGTGTGCAGCCTCCTATGTCTAGTTGGGGAACTCTTATCTCAGACGGTGTGTCGGCTATGCAGGCGGAGATGCCTTGGCTGATTGTCTATCCCTGTTTGACATTAATGACTACTTTGTTGGCGCTAAACTTTTTTGGTGATGGCTTACGTGATGCCTTAGACCCTAAGTCGAGTAAGGATTAATCGGATGTCGGAAGCACTTTTACAAGTTAAAGATTTGAAAACGTACTTCTATACTCGTGCGGGTGTAGTTAAAGCGGTTGATGGTATTAGTTTCGACTTGATGCCGGGTAAGACGTTAGGGATTGTTGGAGAGTCTGGATCTGGTAAATCTGTGACCATGATGTCGCTTTTAGGTTTGATTCCTCAGCCTCCTGGGAAGATAGTAGGTGGTACGGCTTTTTTTGATGGTGTTGACCTACTAACTTTGTCCGAAAAAGAGAAAAGATTAATTCGTGGCAAACGAATCTCTATGATTTTTCAAGATCCAATGACATCGCTAAATCCTTATTTGAAAGTAGCGACGCAGTTGACGGAAGTTTTGTTTGAGCATGAACGAATAACGAGTAAGGAAGCCCGTAAACGTGCAATAGAAGCCTTAGAACAGGTGGGTATTCCCGAGGCTGCTAATCGTATTGATCACTATCCTCATCAGTTTTCTGGTGGGATGAGGCAGCGCGTTATGATTGCGATGGCTTTGATAGCAAAGCCTCAGATTTTGATAGCCGACGAGCCGACTACAGCGCTAGATGTTACGGTTCAAGCCCAGATTTTAGAATTACTTAAGAGTCTGCAAAAAGACTTGGGGATGTCTTTGATCATTATAACTCACGATCTTGGGGTGGTTGCTGGGATTAGTGATGAAGTTCTGGTGATGTACGCAGGGAAACTAGTAGAACGTGGTAGTGCTGATGATATCTTTTACCGAACGCATCACCCTTACACCCAAGGTTTGTTGAAATCTATTCCTCGTATCGATAATGACGCGAGTGAACTTTATTCAATTCCTGGTTTACCTCCTGACCCGTCTAAACTCCCAGCGGGATGTCCTTTCGAACCAAGGTGTTCGGTTTCTAAGGATGTATGTGCTCAGGTGGGAGCTGTTCCAGTTCAATCTATATCGGCTAATCATGAATCTGTTTGTTATCGACCAGAGGGTGGTGCATGAAACACGTATCGGAAGAAGTCGTTCTAAATGCTTCAAATATCAATATGCACTTTCCTATTTATAAAGGGCTGGTGTTTCGCAAGAAAGTTGGTGCGGTTAAAGCTGTTAATGGTGTTAGCATCGACCTGCGCCGAGGAGAAACCATAGGTTTGGTTGGGGAATCAGGGTGCGGTAAGTCTACTCTAGGGCGATGCTTGGTGAGACTTTATGAGCCGACTTCTGGCAGAGTCGAGGTAAGTCACATCGATATTACTGATCTGCAAGGAGAGTCTTTAAGAAATACCCGTAAAGACTATCAGATGATTTTTCAAGATCCTTATGCGTCATTAAACCCTCGGATGACTGTATTTGATATTATAGCTGAACCACTTAAAACCCACCGAATGTGTCAAAATAATTCTGAGTTAAAGAAAACAGTTTCTGATCTAATGGTTCAAGTGGGCCTATCTCCAGGGTATGTACGCAAATACCCTCATGAGTTTTCCGGTGGTCAGAGGCAAAGAATAGCGATTGCTCGTGCTTTGGCTGTAAAGCCTAAAGTCATCGTTTGTGATGAACCTGTTTCTGCGTTAGATGTGTCGATTCAAGCGCAGATATTAAATTTGCTCAAAGACTTGCAGGCAGAGTTCAACGTGTCGTATCTTTTTATTGCCCATGACTTAGCTGCGGTTCGGTATATATCTGACCGGGTGGCTGTTATGTATTTAGGTAAGATCGTCGAATTTGCTAGTCGTGATGAGTTATTTAAAAATCCAAAACACCCGTATACCAAAGCACTAATGAGTTCTATACCTGTCGCTGATCCGAGGGTAGAGCGATCAAGAGAGAGAATCCTACTTACGGGAGATCTGCCTAGTCCAATGAACCTGCCAACAGGCTGTGCATTTCATACGAGATGCAACGAAGTGTTTGAAAAATGCAGTAAGGTAGAACCAGAGCAGGTCCAATTTCCCGATACGAATCATCAAGTGAACTGTCACTTGTACGGTAAGTAATTCAACCTTACCAACCTAGGCCATAAGTAGGGTATAGACGTAAGTCTTTGCCTTGGGGTAAGCTTAGCCGCTAGATATTTTTTTTGAGGCTTAGCTTTGAATATGTTGAAAAAAAGTTTTGTATTTGTCATTTTGATAGTTTGTATTCTCACATTAGCAACTATTTGGGTGATAAAAGATCAAGGCGTCTCCTCTAATCGTTGGGCTAGTTTCGACTTAGCTAACGTCAGTTTTGATGATCAAGGTATTCCTACTATAACCGCAGATTCTTGGGAGAGGTTAATACAAGCCCAGGGGTATGTGGTTGCTAGTGAACGCATGTGGCAGATGGATCTTCTGCGTCGGTATTCGTCAGGGCGTCTTAGTGAGTGGTTCGGCTCTAAAACAATAAATGTTGATATTAAGCACGTAAAAGAAAACTGGGCGGGAGTCGCCGACAAAGCTGCGTCGATGTTGCCGGAGATAGAGCGGAGATTTTGTGAGCTTTATGCGCTCGGAGTCAATCAGTTCATCGCTCAGCATAAAAGCTCTTGGGGAATCGAATATAGTTTGATGCGAGTAGAGCCAGAATCATGGCAGTGTTCAGACTCGATTTTGGTTACGATGTATATGGCGGAATTCTTGACCAGTACTGCCGATTATGAAGCCCGGCAATCCGTTTGGAGAGATCATCTAAGTATAGAGTGGCAGAATTTTTTCTTTCCTAAACACCACCCGTGGTCGAGGCCGATGTTTGGCAGTCCTAACCGTCCATTTGCTCCGATGCCACCAAGGTGGCAGTATCTTTCGAATGAACCGTTAGGCGATGAAGATGATCAGGCTTCTCAGGGTTTTAAACATACTTATTATATTGGTAGTAATAGTTGGGCGTGGTCCAACGGAAATCAAGCCTTCTTGGCTGGTGACCCTCACTTGCGTCGCAGCGTTCCGCAAATCTGGTATGCGAATAGGCTTAGAGTTAGTGAGGATGAGTGGGTTGTTGGGGCTAGTCTAGCGGGAGTGCCTGGAATAGTGATCGGTCGAAACCCTAATATTTCATGGTCTTTTACTAATTTGGGCGAAGACGTTGATGACTATTTGAGGGAAACGTTGAATGAGGATCAAAGCGAGTACGTCGCTTACTCAGCCGCTGGGAAGCAATACTGGCAACCACTGGTTAAAAAACGCTATGAGATAAAAGTTAAAAACGAAGAGCCTCGAATAGTCGAAGCTTGGTTTAGTCACCGAGGTCCTGTTTCTAAACGTGCCTACCTCGATCAGGATAGTTACTATTCAAGGCAGTGGACGGCCTTACGCCCTAAGCTGCTTTCCTTGCCTACGCTTAGACTTAATCAAGCGAAAAACTGGAAAGAGTTCAATGCTGCTATGGATCACATGAAGGTGCCAGCACAAGCAGTGGTGTTCTCTGATGCTGAAGGACAGATTGGATTCCGCTCTTCGGGAGTTGGGATAAAACGTCAGAGTTCCGGAGGGGTTCCTCAAGAAGCTCTTGAGGGAGAGTGGTTAGGGTTCGAGCTAGATAAAACTCGTAAAAGGCTTCTGCTCAGGAAGAAGTCTCTTTTAAAAAAGCCCAATCAAATTGTTAGTGCTAATGCACAGATTTGGAGAGATACAAAGGGAACCAATCGATGGGCTTCCGATGATCGAAGATCTCGCATTATGGAATACCTTAGCGAAAACAAGACTCATACATTAGATAGTATTAGTAAGCTTCAGTTTGATACTAAAAGTCGTTACCACCAAACGATGCTGCGGTGGCTGGTGAAGCATAGCAAGCTAAAAGGTGCAGAGTTTGATCAATTAAAAAAACGCTGGTCAGAATGGAATGGCTTTGCTGTTAGTAATAAAAAAGTTTTTACTGAGGCTCTTTTTGTCGACGATTTAATAAGTAACATGCTTATTAGCCGCGTTCGCCGTCACTTCTTGCAACGGCTTAATCAAAATGAGGTTCCTAAGTATGAACACACCTTAAGGCGATCTTGGATGCTGAAGCTATTCACATATCGTTACGCAGCAGCGTCGTTTGGTTTAGATCGATCTCAAATTGCTGATTATGTCTTGAATAAGGTTGTCGCAAATATAAAGCCTCTTCCACTCTATGATCAACAAAATCACTGGTCGGTTCAGCATCCCTTTGTGAAAAGCGTGCCGTTATTGGGCCGGATTTTCCGGGTTGATGAACCAGCCCAACCTGGTTATAGGCATCTGGTGTTGGCTGAGAAGTCAGAGTTCGGCCCCTCACTGCGTATGGTTTGGGACATGAAGGACCTTAAAAAAGGAATTTGGGCATTTCCGACTGGTCAATCCGGGCATGTTAAGTCTCGAAACTATCGTAATTTACAGAAACAGTGGCATTCTCATAAGTTTTGGCCGGTATTTAATGATAATCTTAGCTGGCTATCTGCTAAATAGTGTTATTGGTGTCTGTGCGTAAGCCAGATATTGCCATTTTCTAGTTAGACCATTAAGATCTTGGTTTGGTTAGGTCAACGAATTGTACAGGAGCATTCATGATAGTAGTTGAAGGTCTTGTTAAAAGGTACGGCGATCTCGTCGCTCTTGATGGGGTTTCGTTTAAGGTTGAAAAGGGGCAGATCGTTGGTTTCTTAGGTGCTAATGGCGCCGGTAAAACGACGACGATGGATATCTTATGTGGTTGTATCGGGGCCGATCAAGGCTCAGCGACTATTGCCGGGTTTGATATTACTAAAGATCCGCAAAAGGCCAAAGCCTGTCTGGGATATTTACCTGATGAACCTCCGCTCCATATGGATATGAAGGTAAATGAATTTATTAGGTACGTAGCCAAGCTTCGTAAAGTCTCTAAAGGGGATATTAAAAAACGAGTCAACGACGCCATCGAGAAGCTATCGTTGGGTGATGTCCAGCATCGCTTGGTGGGTAATCTTTCGAAGGGTTATAAACAACGGGTTGGTTTAGCTCAGGCGATCGTTCATTCTCCCGATATTTTGATTTTAGATGAACCTACTGAAGGTTTAGATCCTAATCAAATTATTCATATTAGAGATCTAATTAAATCTTTGGCAGGAGAGCATACGATTTTATTGAGCTCACATATTCTTTCTGAGGTCCAAAATACCTGTGATCATATTGTTATTATTAACAAAGGTAAGGTCATTCAGCAGGGGACCTACAACGAAATCGTTCAATCTGCGGAATCCGGGGCTCACTACCGTTTGCAGGTTAAGTCGAACCAAGATCGTTTGCTTAGCGAAGTGTCCGGTATGAACGGAGTTCATTCAGCTCAACTCGTTGAAGGTGATTTAGGTGGGGTGGACTTCTTTTTAGACTGTTCTCAAACTACCCCAGAAGTAGTTATGAAAACAGTTATTGATGGCGACTATGGGCTAGAGGAATTTGCTCTAAACCGCAGGTCATTAGAAGATGTCTTTATTCAATTAACTCGTTAAGGAGGAGTTAGCATTATGGGTGCAGTTTTCGCTATTGCTCGTCGAGATGTTTTTGGTTTTTTATCGGCCCCTAAAGCAGCCGGAGTCTTTTGGGTCTTTCTGATGCTTATGGGATTTTTCTTTCACTCGTTTATTTATACCTATGTCGGTATGCAGCAGCGTGCGCCGATGTACGGTGGTGAAGTTCCAGGGATTAACGAACTACTAAGAGCGTTGTTTCAGAATTTCCATTTCATTTTATTACTGATAGTACCAGCTGTTACCATGGCGAGTTTTTCTGAAGAGAAGAAAAACCACTCCTTTAGGTTGTTACAAACCTCTCCGGTATCGTCCTTACAGATTGTACTCGGTAAATATTTTTCACTAGTGGGTATTATGACTATCATCCTACTGTGTTCGAGTGTTTATCCTATTTTTACCACAGCCTACGGTAATCCTGATGTCGGGATTATTTGGTCGTCGTATCTAGGAATATTCTTGCTGATGTGTTCTCAGCTAGCATTTGGTATGTGGATTTCTTCGATGACCACAAATCAGTTTTTAGCTTTTTTGTTCACTATGTTTGGTCTGTTTATGCTTTTGATCTTGAACTGGATTGCTCCTAATATTGGTGGCGGGGGTAATGCTGAAGGCATGATTAAGTATATTGCCGCGACTACTCATTTTGAATCGTTCTTAAAAGGAATGATATCGGTATCGGATGTTATGTATTTTGTTTGCTTCTCAGCTATGTTTTTGTTTTTTACAAACGTTGTTGTTGATTCGCAGCGTTGGAGGTAGGTCAATATGAAAACAGCTTTATTTATTATTCCATTTATTTCTTTGTTAATTGCAGCCATTGGCACGGCAGTGGGCTCAGCTTTTACTGAGATATCTTGGGTTACGTACGTTTCTTGGGCTACTTCGCTTGCCTTTCTCGCACTTTGGGTCTCTTTAGATTTAGCGGGGTTTAAGAGGTTTTTCGCCAGAAAAGGCGCAAAATATGGTGCTAGTTCTGGGGCTACCGTCATTCTCGGTGTTTTAATTATTACTGGTCTGGCTTTTTTAGGCTCAAAGCCTCGGTTTAACAAAAGCTTCGATGTGACTAAGGCTGGAATCAATACTCTTTCAGAGCAGTCGATAAAGATTATGAAGGGACTGGGTGAAAAGAAATCAACGATAGATGTGAAAGCATTTTTTCAAGATGAGCAGCAAAAGAGTCAGTTCCAGGATCTATTAACACTTTATTTACGGGTTTCGGATTCTTTGAAGGTTAGTTATATGAACCCTCAGATTAATCCGACGGATGCTATTGCGCTAAATATTACTTCTCCTAATACCGTTATTTTTAACTTCGGATCTCAGGAAGCTCGGATTACGACCTTTACAGAAGAAAAAATTACTAATGCATTGATTAAAGTTATAAAGGGAGGAGTGAAAAGGATTTACTTCACCTCCGGTCACGGTGAAGGGAGCCTTCGTGATAGCGAGCCTGATGCTTATAAAGCGGTTGTGGAAGAGCTTGAAAGTAATAAATATAAAGTAGAGGAAGTATCTCTATTTGAATCAGGTGGTGTACCAAAGGATGCTGATCTTTTGGTTATTGCTGGGCCAAAGTATGACTTTAAAAAAGAAGAAATCACATTAGTTGATCAGTACCTAGAAAAAGGCGGTGCATTGCTGATTATGGTTGATGCAATGGTACCTACTGCTGAAATAAATAGACTTATGACCTCTTATGGGCTTAGTTTTAATGAAGATTTGCTGATTTTGCGTCCCGATGATCCTCGTGCTCAGCTTCTTGGTCAAAACAATGCGATTGTATCTAAGTTTGATAAGATGAACCCCGTGACTAAAGACTTCGCAGGGCAGCAAAGCCTCGTGGTAGTGATGTCTAACACCCGTTCTATCGATATTGAGAGTGAGAACAAGTTATCCTTGAAAACTAGTTTGGTTGGTGAAACCGCTGATATTGTAATCAAGGTTAAAGGTGTTCGGTCTCAATCTGATTTGGGTTCGATATCAGAGGACCGAGTTGAGTCAGGTTCGTTTGGGGTGATCGCTGTGGCATCGGGTCGGGTTCCTGGGGTTAATATGGCGAGTAACGATGAGGCTAATAGTGAGGCTAAGTCGGATGTCTCGTCTAAAACTGCGGATGCCGATGAGATGAAAAAAGAAGTTCGAATTGTTGCTGTAGGTTCGGCGCAGTTTGCATCAAATTTGGGTGCGCAGCGTGCTGAGCATCGTGACCTGTTTATGAATATGGCTAATTACCTACTTCAGGACGAAGACTTTATATCAATACGACCTAATAGTATGGAAAAAGGAACGATTGACCTCAGTTCATCCTCCAGTCAACTTAGTTTAGTTTTATTGGCTTTTATTTACCCGTTCGTATTTTTAGGTGGAGGCGTTTTGTTCTGGCTTAAAAGGAGGAAGGCGTGAGGCAAATGCGAATCTATATCCTGCTGACCGCGGTTTTATCGCTGTTGGTTGGAATTGCTTATTGGGACGAGTGGCAAACAAAGCAAGACGAAGAACTAAAGAAGGGTGAGAATAAACTAACGACTGTCGACTCCGATAAGGTCGTATCAGGAACCTACGTATCAAACTCGACCGAAGGGTCTTTAACAGTAAGTTTTGAAAAAAATGAAAATGGATGGGTGTTAATTAGTCCTATCAATACTAAGGCTGATAGTTTTGCAATTGATAATCTGATTAAGACGGTTGTTGATTATAAATACCAACAATCTGTTTCAAGTAATAAAGCCGACTGGAAGAATTATGGCCTAGAGCCACCAGTTAGGCAGATCACCATGAAACAAGATGATGGTGTGGCGACAGATATTTATATCGGTTCCAAGGCTCCTGTTGGTTTTAGTGTCTATGTTAGAAACGGTAAGAGTGATGAAGTTTATATTGGTGGTCAGCATTTATATACTGCAACCGAAAAGAAACTAGCCGATTTTAGGGATAAGACATTATTATCGGTAGAAACTGACAACCTTGCGTCATTTACTCTTAGGCTCAAAGGCTCTACGACAGAAATTGTAAAAGGCGAGACGGGTTTTCAGATTAGTAAGCCTATGCCAGCTAGGGCTGATAAAGATGCTGTTTCTGAGTTTTTTGATTCGATGGCCTCAGAACGTGTAGTGGAATTCATCGATTCACCCGATAAAAAAACCCAACGATACTTTTCTGCTGGCAAGCGGTTTGCGAGTCTATCTTGGGAGCTCAGTGCTGGGCAGAAAAATACCTTGCTGTTTAGTGAGTTTAACGACGCTTTATGGGCTTCGTATGACCCTAGTAAAGTGGTGTTTAAACTGCCCGAAACGATGCGAGAGAAAATTCAAAAGCAAACAGGTTTTTTTCAAGATCGGACTTTAGTGAGTTTTAAGAGTGATGAGGTTACTGAGGTTGAGGTTGATGGTGAAGCTTTTCAAAGAGTAGATAAGGATTGGTACGCTAAGGCTGACGTGCCTAAGGTGGCGGTTAAAGAAGGCGTGCCACTTATTCAGACCTTTGTTAAAGACCTTTTGGTGGATTTGGAGTTTGCTAAAGCCGATGAAATTCTACCGGGAAAGAAAGTTAATCTAAACTCTGCCCCTGAACATAAGATAAAAATTATTTTTAAATCTGACCTTAGTCGAGAACCTGTTGTTATAAATATTTGGCCGGGTAAAACTGCGGCTAAGTCTTTTTATGCTAAGGTTTCGGGTGATGATCGAGTATTCGATATGGAAGCCAGTAACTTTGCTAACCTTAGTCCTGGTAAAGCTAAGGGCTAGGCCTTAGCTTTTATGTGCGCTCTTGGTTAGGGCGCGTGCAAAAATAAATATTGCGACAATCAGTATGCAGATGCTTATTCCTTGAGACGTGCTGATTATGGGCTCGATAACCCATCCCCGTGGGTCTCCTCTGAGATATTCCAAAAAGAATCTAAGGACCGCATAACTACTAACCACTCCTAACGCGATTATTCCTGGGAAAAATTCCTCCCTAAGTTTTTTAAACCCAAAACTGAACCCCAAAACAATGATAGCCGCCAAGATGGATTCGATAAGTTGTACTGGTACTCTTGGGATTTGGTTCGGGTGATTTGGAAACGTTACGGCCCACCACGGTGTCGGTAATTGATTGAGGACCGCTACCCCGTAATCATCTCCGTTTAAAAAGCATCCGATTCTTCCGAGGCATAGACCGAGTATCCCGCATAGAAAACAAATATCAGCCAGGTCAATTATTGGTAGTTTACGCTTCACGCAGTAAGCTAGTCCAGCAACGAATGATCCCAGCATTCCTCCGTAAAAAGTCATCGGCCCAAGAACCGCCAACTCTTTCATGACTTCAAAAGGTAGGTAGATCTCTTGATCGACTAAAATTGAGAAGAACCGGGCGCCGAAATACCCACCTAAATAAGACACTATGAATAATATATTTAAATCTCGCTCTTGTAGGTTTGGAAAGTGCCGCTTAGCGAGGAAAACTAAGAAGAAATAGGCGCTTATCGCACCTAAAGCAAAAAAAGCATGCCAAGCGGGTACGATGAGGTAACCCCATTCTATTAGGATTGGATGCATTTTATAAGGCCTTTATGGTATCTCTAATAGTAAATATTATTACACTTCACTAGACTTAAATCGAGGTGTTATTATCAAAGCTTAGGAGTGTTGTATGAATTTACCTATAAAGAATGTTTTGGTTTTAGGATCAGGTAATTTTGGAACCTGCTTAGCACAACACCTTGCCCTAAACGGTAGTAACGTTTGTCTTTGGTCTCGTCACTCCGAAGTCACGGACTCCATTAATAAGCATCATCGCAACCCTAGGTATTTAAGTGATATTGAACTTGCTGGAAACCTAACCGGAACCAGTGAATTGAATGAAGATATCGTGGGTTCTGCTGACGTCATACTGCTAGCGGTTCCTACCCAAGCGTTACGATCCGTGATGAAAATTATTAAACCCTTTACGTCGCCTTCTCAACTATTGGTCTGTGCCGCCAAGGGTATCGAAGTCGATACCCTTAAGTTCCCTAGAGAAATCATTGAATCAGTTTTAGGCGAAGAAATTGCAAAAGCTGCAGTGTTTCTTTCGGGTCCTAGTTTTGCCCGCGAAGTAGTACAAAGGCTTCCGACGGCAGTATCTCTTGCAAGTCATGACAGTGAAAGATGCCTAATCGCTCAGGATCTATTTCACGCAGATGTGTTTAGAGCCTATAGTTCAGATGATCCTATCGGACTGGAAGTCGCCGGTGCACTAAAAAATGTTATAGCGATTGCTTCCGGCGCCGTTACCGGTCTGGGTTTTGAAAGTAACAGTAGGGCAGCAATGGTAACTCGTGGTCTTGCTGAAATCACCAGAATGGGGGTCGCGCTCGGAGCTAACCCTTTAACCTTTACTGGTCTTGGCGGTGTCGGTGATTTGTTTCTGACATGCTCATCAGAGAAGTCACGTAATTTTTCACTAGGCTATCAACTTGCCGGAGGACGGAAGATTGATGAAATTCTTGCTAAGATGGGCTCGGTCGCAGAAGGTTACTACACAGCAAAAGCTGTGCATAGTCTAGCTAAGTGTATTAATGTTCAGATGCCGATTTGTGACCAGGTTTATCAAGTGCTTTATGATGGTAAGCCCATTAAGGAAGCTGTGAGATACCTTCTTACTAGAGAAGCAAAGCCAGAGCTTGATGGGATTAAGTGATATTTGTTGGTATAATTATAGGCTAGGAAATCTCTTCATTCGTTGTGTAGAATTAAAGGATATCTTTTGAAAGGGACTCTATGACTTTAAAGTATAAATTTTTGAACTATACCCTCCTTGTCTTTATGTTGTTCAGCTGCAGAAATCGTAATGAACAAAGTAGTCTTAAACATGATTTGGGGGATGCTATTGATAAGCGTTTCTTAGCGTCCTTATACTCAGAGCCATCTGTGGCACGTCATGTGGAATACTTGAGCGAGCTTCCAAAAGAAGAATTTCTTTCCGAGGGTGATCCGATAGTTATTTGGCTTAATCAATGGGTAAGCCACATCGATAAGACCCTTCGGAAAAAATACGGGGCGGATATGGCTCATATACCTATGCCGATAGGAGTAATTGCTCGAATGACTATGCCTAATGCGTTTGTTTACGGTTATCCTGTTCTTTTTAAAACAAAACCATTTGAAACGATTAACCCACAACTTAGCGCTCCTGGCCCGGTCATCTCTCTTACTAGAAGTGAAGTAAATAAGGGGAAAAAGGCAAAAGTAAATTGTAATAGTGATCAAACTGTTGGCAAGAATCCAATCACTAGACCTATGGATCCTTCACTTCTTGAGTTCATGTACTCTCTTGAACCTGGAGCTACATGTCGTATCAGCCTCCAGGGTAAAGGTGACGCGGCAAAGGTTTCTTTTAGTAAAGATTGTGACAACCAATGTACTTATGTTAATTCAGGAAAAGGACTTGTTTTTCATACCTTGTCAAACATAGGTACTTTTGACTTGAGTCTTTTTAGCTTAATGTCAGAGGATGAATTATTATTTATTGTTGCTCATGAACTCGCTCATTACTATAAAGGGCACTCAATACGGGATGTTTTTGGTTTAGAAGAGGTTTATTTTTATGATGAAAGTGATCTGGAAAACTTTGAACATAAACCGAAAATTTTGCAAGATGAAGAAAGTAAAAAGAAGGGAAAACGTTTTCAGTATTTAGCAAAGTTTAGCGAGGACTTTGCTGAGCAAATAATACATGGTTCGGCTTTGTTACCTAACTTTATGCTAGATGGTGTCAAGCCCGAGGGAGCAACTTTTACCGATCAATGTGTGACAGATAAATGTCGTAAGGACTGCTCGGCGCTGAAAGATTATCATTCAGATAATTTAGGCCCTATCGCATATTGGCAGAACTCGAGTAGATATGGATCGGAAGAGGGGCCTATAAAAGTCCGACGAAAGTATGACGACTTTGCTTCGAAGTGCCTTGGAGGTCTTCCTGCAGCTCTAGTTGTGAAGCGAGCTTATTCGGTTCCGGGGCTATCTAGTGATGAAGTAGATAAGTTAATTTCATTGGGTAAAAATTCTAAGAACTTATGGCAACGCTATCTGGTTATTGTAAAAGGCTACACCGAGTTTGCTCGTAAGTTAGTTAATGAGTATGTGGCTATAAGTCAGTCATCCTTTCGCCAGTATACATTTGAGCAGGAAGCCGATGAACTTGGGTTAGAGATAGGAGCTATGGTAGGGGTAAATCCTCAAGCAGGTTCCGGTGCTTTTTTAAAATTTTTAGCTCTTGAAAATAAATACCGTAAACAAGTATTAACTGATAGTCCGATGTTAGCTGAACAGCTTAAGCCTTATTTAGATTCTTATCCTGAGATATATGGAGATACTGTGGAGGAGTGTAAGCAATTGAAAGATAGTGGCTGGCGGCTAAATGGCAAAAAGATATCGGTTAACCTTGGTAATCTATCTGATCCTCATCATAGTAGTTGTTTCCGAGTTTGGAATATTGAACGAGAGATAAGGGCGCATAAGTATAACGTAGTAAAGAGTCGCAGAGCAAAGACGACTATACCTTGGCTAAGGGTTCAAGGGTTGGCAAAGGATGCGCTTAAGGTAAAGAGTGGGTCTTAAACAAGGAAAACGCGTGTGAACTGAAAGGCTATCAAAGCCATGAGTTTAAGTATGAATATCTGATAGTTAGTTGAGATAGTTTCAATACAGGTCCCGTTTGCTAAGTTTTATGGACGGGACCCCAAAGTTCGTGTTTAGAAGAAGAAATCAAAACACCTTGCGAAACTGAGTTAATTACTATTTATTCTTACACCTATGTTTTCTAATGTAATTCTTAACATCTTATACTAATACTGGAGGCATGATTCATAAAGTAAAGTTAACAATTAAATTATTGAGCCTCATTCAGATCACCTCATTCGCAAGAATAGTTGATGCGTCTACTCTCTCGTTAAAGGACTCTATAAAATACGCAGCTGAACATGCGCCTACTATTAAAAATTCTAGAACAACACTCGAGATCTCGGGTATTGAAAAATCAAATGCCTTTAGTGCTTTTCTACCTTCCATTGATCTCTCTACGAGCCACGGAGCAGGGAAAATGCTACTTTCTGAGGGGAAATCTTACGATAAGTATGAGAATCCGTGGATCAGCCGGTTATCATTGAGCCTTACTGAAAATTTGTATGACAATCATCAGAGTATGATTACCTATAAAGCGTCAAAGCTTAATTTAGATTACTCAAAGAAAGCTTTTAGGAATGAAAGCGAACAAATAACAAGGAGAGTTGCCAAACTATTTTATGACTACTCCCTCTCCCGACAATTACTCAAAATCGAAGAAGAGCAATTTGAACTTACTAAACAGCAATTTTTACTAGTAGAGGCAGCATATAGGCAAGGAATGAAGACGAGAGAAGACTTCCTACGATTTAAAACATCCATGCAAAGACTCATAATAAATCTATCATCAAAACGGGCGAAAATATCCTCGAAAGAAGGTGAAATAAAATCATTGATCGGGGTGCCTATTTCTGAACAAAACAACACTTCGTTTGTAACCGCTGACCCGTGGGTGAAAGTACCTCCCGAAGTGCTCCGAACAAATCTTAATGTCGAAGGACACAGAGAAAAGCAGTTGCTAGACCTGGAACTAGCTAAAGACAAACTAAATATAGACCTAGCGAAAAATAAGTATGGCCCCGAAGTAACCTTAAAAGCCTCAATGAATTATATTAATTCAGATTACCTAGGATACGGAGACAGATATCAAGATACAAATCAGATAAATTCCGAAATTCTTTTGGGGGTAAACTACAACCTCTGGGACTGGGGAGTCAGGCGAAGAAACGTATTAGCAGCAACCAAAAGTTTTAAAATTAAAGAAAATATGGCGTTGATTTCTACTCTTCAATTAAAGCAACAAATATCAAAACTCGGAGTTGATTTAAAGCAACTGATCGAGAGTAGTAAACTTAGTCAAGAGCTTTTAGAGCTTGAAAAAAAATCCTATAATATTCTGAAAGAAAACTATCGTAACGGCAAAGCATCGTATTTAGATCTACAGAGGTCGTTAGAAAATTTAGCTGAAGCTAAAACAAATCAAACAGTGCTTTCATTTACTTTATCAAAAGCATTAGTCGACTATTTCTACCATAAAGGCAAGCTCCATGAGACTCTTCTCAAAAACTAGTCTAATATTATTTGTAGTTATTAGCGTAATCGCTGGATGGCTGTATTTTTCTCAAGAAAAACCACAAGATATTTTCACTACTACTAGCCAGGATTCTGAGGAATTCGGAGAAGTAAAAAAACAAGATATTGTTCAAAAATCTACATTATCAGGATTTATCGAACCCCACAGTAAGGCGGTTATCAAAGCACCGTTTAAGGGGTACGTAACCCGCGTCTATGTAAAAATCGGTGACACCGTCAAAGTCGGCGACCCTTTAATCACCGTCGTTCAATCTCTCAATGTTCCTAATATTGAATCGTTTCCAATTAGATCAGCCATAGCAGGCAAAGTAGTCCAGCTACTAACAAAACCTGGGCAATACGTAGACCCGTCCTATTCCGAATCCACGTTACTACGAGTTGACGACCTAAGTAAGCTTCATGTATCTGCAGAAGTTCCAGAACTCGACATTATCAATTTAAAGATCACGCAAAATGCGATCATTAAGGCTACAGCAGTAATCGATCGAACCTACAAGGGTCAGGTAGAAGAGATATCATTAGCATCAACTGCACAGGACAACTGGAGACAATCAATTGTAAACTTCAAAGTTAACCTTCTAGTGTCAGAATTTGATCAGAACTTAAAACCGGGTATGTCAGTAGTCGCAGATGTGGTGACTGGCGAAAAAAAAGATGTATTAGCATTAAAGCATGAGTTTATTGAACGTGATGGAGAGAAGTATTTCGTTGATACAGTAGAGGGAGAACGCAAAGAGATAGAAGTAGGAATGAAAAATGAAGAAGTATTTGAAATTGTCTCAGGCTTAAGCCAAGGAGATAAAGTAAAACAAGTCGACTTTTTAAAAATAGCCAAGAAATCGAAGTAGTATGCCTATTATCGAAAATGAAAATGTTACTTTAGAGTACCAGTTTGGTGAAACCAAACGAACGGTATTGAATAATATCAGTTTTAAAATATTTAAACGTGATTTTATCGCTATTTGTGGTCCGTCGGGTTCGGGGAAGTCATCTTTGCTCTACTTACTTGGCGGCCTACTTGCTCCGACCAAGGGTTCGATTAAGATTCACGACCAAGATTTAAGTAAACTAAACTCCCACAATCTCGCAACTATGAGAAATCAAACCATAGGTTTTGTTTTTCAACAATTTCATCTACTCCCTAAAACAGACGTTATTGATAATATTCTTCTGCCAGCAACTTATCAAGTAAACTTAGACAAAGACTCCGCACGGGTCAGAGCGATTATGCTAGCTAAGAAAATGGGGCTTGAAAACCACCTATCACACCTACCTAATCAACTCTCTGGAGGTCAGCAACAACGCGTCGCTATTGCCAGAGCGTTAATGAATGACCCCGAACTCATCCTAGCCGATGAACCAACTGGAAACCTTGATTCAAAAACAGCCAAAGAGATCATAGATTTATTTGCTGAGTTAAATAAATCAGAAGATCGAACCATAGTGATAATTACTCATGACAACGAAATAGCCGGCAGATGTCACGACATCTGGAACATTAGAGATGGTGATATTGAAACGAATAGTAGTTCTTATCACGAAAATACCGGATCTTCGCCGCTATACCTCGATAAAAATCCAGTACGTATGTCGCCCTTATCATCCTGCCTACAGGCACTTGAAAATCTATCACGCAATAAAATCAGGTCATTTTTAACTATGCTCGGTATAGTGATCGGCATCGCCTCAGTTCTATCGATGATAACACTTGGTGACTTTACCAAGAGTAAAATTTTAGAGACCTATGAAGCTCTAGGGGTAAATAAATTAACATTTAGCGGCTGGCCAAATTGGAGGATGAAAGCCACTGATATCACTTCATCGAAATTTCAAGAGTTTTCCATAGATAAAGACCTAGTGCCGTTACAGCGACTCTTTCCAGAAGTCATTCGACTTTCACCATTGATGCGTAGCTGGGATACGACCGTTAGCTACGGCGGTGAGACAATCAGTGATATTCAACCTCAAGGTATTGGATACGACTACTTCGCTATTACCGATTGGAAACTCTTGTTGGGTAAAACCTTCACACCTTATCACGTCGAGTCACGACATTCGGTATGCGTCATCGGATTTGATGTCGCTGACAGGCTATTTCGCAGTCAAAATCCCATTGGGAAGACAATATATCTGACTAAAGATCAGATGTCTTTTGCATGTCGAGTGCTAGGAGTTTTAGAGAAAAAACGTTCAAATAAAACCTGGGACAAACCTAATCAACAGGTACTTCTTCCCTATACTTTTTTACGGGGAGTCATCGCAAACTACTGGAATAAACGTATTGAACGTTTTGTAATGACAGTCGACAGGCAAGCCGATATTCAAGAAACTGGAGAAAAAATCGAAGCCTATTTCAAAATGAAGTACGGAAACTCGGGGCATTTCAGCGTTGGAACCGATGACGTTTTAGTCTCTCAAGTAAAGAAATTCTTGAGTATATTTTCTCTTTTCTTAGCAGCGGTAGCGATAGTCTCTTTATTCGTTGGTGGCATAGGCATCACAAATATGATGCTTGTTTCTGTTAGTGAAAGAATTAAAGAAATCGGCATAAGAAAAGCGGTTGGTGCATCGGACGAAAATATTAGGACTCAGTTCCTTAGTGAATCGGTTGTCCTTTGCACCCTAGCTGGAATTGTTGGAGTGGTACTAGGAATTACAGTTTACCAAGGCGTAATTTGGGCAGCTTCAAACTTCTGGGAAAACTTAGATTTCGAGTGGATCATAAATCCGCTAGCGATCATATTTTCTGTTGTATGTATTATTTTGGTAGGATTACTAAGTGGTATCGTTCCGGCACTCAAAGCTCAAAAACTTCAAGTGGTAGAGGCACTGCGCAATGAATAGAGCGGTTTACTAGCATTATAAATTTTAATACGAAATGAAATTAATGATAAAAACCAACGATAAATAACCCTCTAAACACTTAAAGTCACCCCTAACTCATGTCCTTCTTCTGAAAAATGGAAAAAGAGTTGATGTCCATCGGGGCAATAGTCTCGAAATTGGTATCTAGTTTATTTGTGTCATCATGGGTTTTCTTGGTAATGACACTCATATGGATGACCATTCACTCCTTAACTATCCCACCAACACCATCACTAATATTTTCTGACTTCCTTATTATCGATATTCATATTTACCATCATCATCTATATCCTCGACCACAAGAAAC